>Ga0196981_1000014_pt1 | contig 298022 bp, 205 predicted proteins | sample S3_2013CmetaG_FD_155462 | JGI IMG/M metagenome (GOLD analysis project Ga0196981, IMG submission 155462) | Soil microbial communities from Anza Borrego desert, Southern California, United States - S3_20-13C | ecosystem: Environmental > Terrestrial > Soil > Desert | place: USA: California...
TCCTTTGCGCCGTGGCGCCTTCGCGGTGAGTGCCCGCGCAACGCCACAAACCCGCGAGCCCGGTAAAGCCAGGGCTTCGATAGAAGATTTGGCTGACGATATTACCGCAAGGACGCTGGGGCGCAAAGTTTTCGCAAAGGGTCAGCACATGGAATACTTCGCGGTCCCTGGCGCCGTGGCGCCTTCGCGGTGAGTGCCTGCGCGACGCCACAAACCCGCGAGCCGGGTAAAGCCAGGGCTTCGATAGAAGATTGGGTTGACGATATTACCGCAAGGACGCAAGGGACGCAAAGTTTTCGCAAAGGGTCAGCACATGAAATACTTCGCGATCCTTTGCGCCGTGGCGCCTTCGCGGTGAGTGCCCGCGCAACGCCACAAACCCGCGAGCCCGGTAAAGCCAGGGCTTCGATAGAAGATTTGGCTGACGATATTACCGCAAGGACGCTGGGGCGCAAAGTTTTCGCAAAGGGTCAGCACATGGAATACTTCGCGGTCCCTGGCGCCGTGGCGCCTTCGCGGTGAGTGCCTGCGCGACGCCACAAGCCCGCGAGCCGGGTAAAGCCAGGGCTTCGATAGAAGATTGGGTTGACGATATTACCGCAAGGACGCAAGGGACGCAAAGTTTTCGCAAAGGTTTCAGCACACGGACTACCGGCCCAATTAACGCCGAACGGGTTTGTCCGCCTGATCAATATGTGTTTTAATTCATCCGGGTCGTGAGAATGTAATCCAATTTCGATATTTTGTGCTGTACCAAAACAAGCATTCACCGTGATTCATGCCATCGACAGCACACTCAACTTTATCCTGTGGAATTGGAATCGCGACTTGTTTTCGATCGGAGCTTTCGCCCTGCGCTGGAATGTCCTGATGGTGATCCTGGCCTACGTTGTAAGCCGGGGAATCCTGGTCTACATGTACAAAAAGGAAGGCCGGCCGGTCAGGGATGCGGTGGTGCTCCTCACGTGCCTGATCATCGCCGCGTTAATCGGGGCGAGACTTGGATATGTCACCTTGTACGAACGGGATCTGATCACGAGCAGCCCGGCAGAAATTTTTCTGCCTTTTAAATTTCAACCGAAGTTTTCTTTTGCAGGCTCGGAGGGACTTTCCATCGCGGGAGGATTCATCGGGGTCCTGTTGGGCGTGTGGCTTTACTGCAGAATAAACCGCCAATCTTTTTTACCGATCATGGACCGGGTGTCAATCATGGCGCTTGTTACTGCTTCGCTTCTTTTTTGTGGCAGTTTTTTGAATAACGAGCCTGTAGGCAGACCGACAAATTCCGCCAGCGGCACTGTGTTCGCAAATCCGGTTACCCGGGGCGTATCAAAAATCCCGTGCTGCATCATGCGCAATCCCGGCGGAAAAAATCCGTTGAAATTTGCAAGGGCTATTAAGGATCAGAATACTTCCGTCGCGTACGACTCAGCGGGCCATCAGGCGCTTGTCCTTTACCTGTTTTTTTCTTCCGGGGCAACAGAGCAGTCAGTGAATGAATTCCTTATCGGAGATGTGAAAACGTTTCTTTTCGACATGTCGGAATTCGTTTATGAGCCTGGAGATGAGCCGTTGCACTACACCATTTTTGTTGAGCGCGACGGTCACTATGCAGCCCGTGTCAGAACGATCGGCATTGCCAGGTACCCGGTTCAGATCTTCGAGGCAGCTTTTTGTGCGGTTGTTTTCATATTCGTCGTCGGTTACTGGCGCAAGCATCACGCCTCACTTCCGCCCGGAAGGTTCTTCTGTGCTTCCATGGTGATATTCTGGACTTCACGATTTGCGTTCGCATTCATGAAGGAACCTGAAGTGTATTCGGAGCCTGTATTGGGGTTATCCCCTGATCAGATTTTGAGTATCGTGTTTGTCATCGTCAGCGTCTGGTTGTGGATCCGGCTTGCCCGCAACAAAAAAGGAGAGGCAGCCTCCGGGAATTGAATCTTACTGCCTGCCCCCGTAATCGGCAGCCCGTTTTTTGATCGCTGCCAGATCCACTTCTCTGCCAGCACCCGTATGATCAAACACTTTTATCGACAAGATCTCGGGAGATATTTTTATCGCACGTGACGATTGTGACAGGTAAGTTGAACCGTAATAAAACTCATGTTTGTAAACACTCCCGTTTGACCTTGTGACAAGGGCATGGGTTTCCGAAGGCCGGGCGCGATAGTAAGGCGCTTGCGCCTTTGTCAGGTAACTGCGGAGACTTCCTGAGTTATTTCCCACGATGATCAACTCACGTCCGTTCTCCAGCACGAGTGCTGCCATCCCTTTTGAGTCACCATCAGCCATAAATCCACTCGCCGCAACATTCACAGCCGTAAACTCACCGCTACCGTTGCCCTTAAGGAACCATCCAATTGAAGCATCGTCTCGTCCCGAGATAACCTCCGGCGAATATGAATTGCCAACAGCCAGGATATCGGGGTTTCCGTCCCCATCATAGTCGCCGGCGACCATCCCATATACAGGGGCAAACTGGGCCTGTATCGGTAAAGTTGTGATCCGGAATTTACCTTTGCCAAGGTTTTCAAGATAACTGCTTTCAAATCTTTCGGCACAAACCACGTATGCCTCTTTCAGCTCCTCGCGCGTAAATGATTCCTCGAACGTGGCTGTTGCATAGGAAGTATATGTTCTGAAGCGATTTCGCATGGAGTTGATCTGATCGACGAGCTGGTCCCTGGAATGTCCGACATATTTTTCGCCCTGAACGTAATAGCTCATCACCGGGTCGACACGTCCGTCCTTGTTATAGTCACTCGCATGAATACAAAGCGGCTCGTCAGCTGTCGCGCGGAAATGCGAATTCAACCCCTGGTTTCCCACTACGTAATCCGTATCGCCATCAAGGTCAAAATCCGCTCCCAACAGGCTGTTCCACCATCCTGAAATATTCGTCAGGCCTGATTCCTCCGTTGCGTCTACCAATTTCCCTTTTTCATTATGATAAAATTTAACGGGTAAAAACTCGCCGGTAATGATCAGATCCAGCCACCCGTCATTATCATAATCGCTCCAAAGCGCTGCGCATACCATAGCGGCATCGTTCAATCCGGGAGCGACTATTTCATTGACCACAGTGAAATGAGGGATTCCAGCTTTGGTGTCGTTTCGCAGTAACACACTCTTTGCAGGCATCGGAAATTCTCGCGGTGATACCCTTCCTCCGACAAACAGATCAAGATCCCCATCCTGGTCGTAGTCGCCTGCCACGACACATGATCCGCTCGTCGCGATTTTCGGTATCGCCTGATCGGATAAAGTGAACCTTCCGTTTCCGTCATTGAGATACAAATGATCGTGGTATGCGGCTGATCCCTTTCCATGTTCCGATCCGCCACTTGCAATATACAGATCGACATCGGCGTCATTATCGGAATCAAAAAGCAGAACTCCCATGTCGTCAGATACCGTGTCCAATTCAACAGAAGATTCGCGGTTGAATTTCCCGTTTGAATCCTGGACAAAGAGACCGCCTGAAAAGCCGTGGGCTGCGCCGACATAAAAATCTTCTCGTCCATCCCCGTTCACATCAGCCACTGAAATACCCGGACCATTACGGGAGTGCATATGGGGTAGAATGGGCTGTGTTTTGAAGTCAACGAAAGCATTCTCCTCATGCTCATAATTGATACCATAAGTTGCGGTGACCTCCTCAAACAGGGGTGTTTTCCGCTCGTTGGACTTCGGGCGTTGCGAGGCTATAGCCGACACGTATCTCACGTTTAAAATCTGATTTGCTTTTACGTTTTCGATTAATTGATACCTGCCATCCGGCCAGACGATTTCAACGCTGTCGATTTTCATCGCGTCAGCCAGGCCGAAATGAACAAAAGGCTCCACAGACGAAAGATATCCGCGCACCGGAGTAAAGTATTGGGATTGCGTGGTGCCGTCATGAGTGATAAACACCTTCGTTCCGAAACCCTCACGGTTACCCGATGGACCTTCGAAGGCAACACGCAGGTAGTTTGCGTTTTTTTGAACGTCGTCATTATCCACGAGCCTGCACTGCAGTACCGATGCAGGGTCATCGATGTTGTTGATCACGAGATCCAGATCGCCATCGTTATCCAGATCCGCAAAGGCTGCGCCGTTCGAGTAAGTCGGCGCCGACATGCCCCATGACTCCGATTTGTCGGTGAAAGTCAGATCGCCATTGTTTTTATAGATGTAGTTGTGAATTTTTATTCCCGGAAGTTCATTCAGCATCGCCTGTCTTTCCCTGGTATTTGCGGCTGGCAATCCCATCGACTGGGACTCATCGCCGTAGACGATAAAGTCAAGATTGGTGATGTCCTTGCCGTAGCCGTTGGTGATGAAGAGGTCTTTGAGGCCATCGTTGTCGTAGTCTGCAAGAAGCGCGCTCCAGCTCCACTCCGTGGCTTCAATTCCTGCAAGTTGGCCGATCTCACTAAATGAACCATTGCCATTATTGAGCTGCAGCGTGTTTCGGACATATTGTGGTTCATATCCCTGGCGAAGCGCATTGTGGAATTCATCGTAATTATTCCCACGCGGCGTCAGCTTCCAGCGCTTGTTATCTTCGGGCAGCATGTCGAGCACAATGATGTCCTGAAGCCCATCGTTATTGTAGTCGGCCACATCGGCGCCCATACCGTTGAACGTCTGATGTTTAAGGTAGCGGGAGGCCTGGTTCGAAAAAGTGCCATCCTGGTTGTTGACATACAGCAGGTCGTTGGTGATGAAATCGTTGGAGACATAGACATCGGGCCAGCCGTCGTCATTGACATCACAAACCACCACACCAAGTCCAAAACCTTCAATCAGGATGCCTGCTTCGGAAGACACGTCTGTGAAATGATTGTCACCGTTATTGCGGAAAAGGCGGTCGGTGGAGGCGGCCTCCCCTTTCATTTGTTTCGGCCTCGCGTTGTTGCGGCTATAGCTTACGAAGGCATTTCTAAGCAGGTACATATCCAGGTCGCCGTCAAGGTCATAGTCGAAGAACGTACTTTGAATCGCGTATCCCTTGTCGGCCAGCCCATAGGATTCGGCGGCCTCCGTGAACGTCTCGTTGCCATTATTGATGAACAGCAGATTTGCCCGTTTGGCTTCGGGCGTATTTCGGTTCCCTCCGACACTGACGTAGATATCCTTGAAGCCATCCTGGTTGATATCTGCCATGGCAACGCCACTCGCCCATGTGGTAGTGCTTACGCCGGCTTTTAATGTGATGTCCTCAAATCTTAAACCGCCGCGGTTAATGTACAGGCGGCTCGAAACCAAATTACCCGAAAAAAAAATATCCTGGAGTCCGTCGTTGTTAATATCCCCCACCGCTACTCCTCCCCCATTGTACATATATTCAAAATCGAGGACTGAAAGCGTATCTCCATAGGTCAGCACATTGGCGAATTGAATTCCGGAAACGTCTGGGCCGACCGGTTCAAAAAGTTTTTCATCGGCGCTGGTGCATTGCAGCAAGGTCGCCAAACAGAGCGTGACCCAGTAAAATCGGCGCAACTCAAAGCCACTGCTTTTACGAATGTTGTCCGCCGGAATGCGATGACACGATACAAACGAGCGGGAATTCATCACAGTCATGGGTTACGGACGGATATTTTTTATTTCCCTTGCGTAGGAACTGATCTCCCCGCGCGTGGCGGAGGCCAGCAGAAGTATTCGATCAGCAGATGTGATGAACAGCATGTCGCGCACGTCGCCACCAAGCTTCAAACCACTTTTCACCTGTGACCGGTAACTGAACCGCCCTTTGCCGTCGTTCAGAAAGACAAGGCCTTTGTTCGCATCAGACTTCCCGACCCTAACCCGGACGTTGCTTTCATTTCCCGCTATCACAAGATCAAGGTCGCCGTCCTGATCAAGATCGAATGGGGCAACCGCATAGACGGGGGCGAACTGCGCCTGAATGGGCAGTTCCCGCTGTTCGAAAGTGTTCCCTTTATTCTCCAGGTAAACCGTTTTGAGAAGATCCGCGCGTAACACGGTGGCGCCTTTCATCTCGTCAGCGGTAAAAATAGTTTCCAGCGTCGAATTCGAATAGGAGTTGTAATCAGGGAAGCGGTTTTTCAGAAAACTCACCTGTGCCAGGGCTTCGTCGCGGCTTGCAAAGGGATATGACGTTCCGTTGATGTAGTAACACAGGAAAGGATCAACCTGTCCGTCACTGTTGAAATCCTTGTATACGAGTGTGACAGGGCGTTCAGGACTTGCATTTAGCTGGCTGTTGAGGCCATGATTGCCGGCCACCAGATCATCGTCACCATCATTGTCAAAGTCACCGGACGCCAGACAGTTCCAAAACCCGTTCGCGGATTTGCCTATCCAATCTGACGTTTGATCTGCCAGGGCGGTACCGTCGTTGATCATGATCTTCAACGGCATCCATTCGCCGGTAACCACCAGGTCACGCTGACCGTCCCTGTTGATATCGACGGACAGGGCGTCGCATATCATGCCCGTGGCTTCGAGGTCTTTTGCGCGCTGGTTTATCTCGTTTTTGAAATTGCCTTTGCCATCATTGATCAGCAACATGCTTTTCGCTACGAGCGGGTATTGACCAGGGATCATCCGGCCACCAATGAAAAGATCTGTATCCTTGTCGCCATCGATGTCGAGCACTTCAACGCAGGAGCCGGCGTTCGTTTCAGCAGGCAGCCCGGTGGAAGATCTTACGAAATTCCCTGAACCATCATTCATGTACAGCCTGTCCTGCAACAGGGCATCGTTTTGCTCGAAGCTGTATCCACCGCTGACGACATACAGATCTGCATCGCCATCCGCGTCGGCATCAAAGAACACGGCATCTTCATCCTGGCGTAGCTTATCCGCCTCGAATGCCACGGAGTTTTTTTGGCTGAATGTTCCGTCCTTCTGCTGCAGGAAGAGCGCGCCGGTTTGTCCTCGGGGGCCGCAGATGTACACGTCTGTCAATCGATCCGCGTTCACGTCTGCCGACGCCATTTTGGGTCCGCTGTCGGAATACAGGCGCGGGAGCAAAACCTGCCGTTTAAAATCATTTGCATCGGCAGGCTGGTGCAGCCATTCAAGCACCTGGTTCGGCATCAGCAGGGTTGGCACAAGCTCTTCTTTGGCCTCAGCTCTAAGATCCCCATCATACCGGGGAGCGAATGGCGTTGTCGCGGTGACATTTTTGAATGATTGTGTCTTGCGATCGGGCCAGATAATCCTGAGAGAGTCTACTGTTGTCTTGCCGTTCAATCCCACATTGATGGGGACGTACATCGAGGATTGAAAGCCTCGTACTGGCTGGAACTCGTGGTACTGAGTGGTGTCGCCATGGTATACATATATTCGTGTTCCCGTGATGATCTTTTTCGGATTATTTTCTTGAAGGTCGATGGTCAGAAACACCCGTTTGTCATGATCGACAGCGTTGTTGCGGTACACGACTGCCGGGGCGTTCATCGTGTTTATTACAAGATCGGGATCGCCGTCGTTATCGAGGTCGGCGCAGGCCGCACCATTTGATTTGAAGGGTCTCGTGATCCCCCAGTCGGCCGATTTTTTGGTGAACGTCAGGTCGCCGTTGTTTTTGAAAAGGTAATTTCCGACTTCGATTGATGGCATCTGGTCAATAATCGCCTTGATGTCCGGACGGGCTCCCGTCTGACGTGCCTTGATTCTTTCATCGACGGTAAACTTCAGGAACTGCATGTTGGTGTAATCCTTTTCGTAGCCATTGGTGACAAACAGGTCCTTCCATCCGTCCCCGTCAAAGTCACAGAAGATCGACGACCAGCTCCAGTCCGTGCTTGAAATTCCCATCAGCTGACCTATTTCGGAAAACGTGCCATCACCGTTATTCAGCTGCAACATATTGCGCATGCTCTGGTGGTGAAAACCCGAACCGAGCAGCATACGGTATTTGTCGTGGTTATCATCTCCGGAAGAAAGCTTGATCCTTTCGTTTGTTTCCGGCAGCATGTCGAGTGTAAAAATGTCCGGAAGCGCGTCGTTATTCACATCTGCGATGTCAGATCCCATCGAAAACAACGAAACGTGACCCATGGCATCGCGCACGACATTCGTGAAGGTGCCATCGGAATTATTGATGTAGAGATAGTCTTCTTCGTTAAAATCATTCGAGACATAAATATCCGGCCATCCGTCGTCGTTCACGTCGGAGACGGCCAGGCCAAGTCCAAAGCTCAGCACGTTGTTAATGATTCCAGCCTGTTCGGAGACGTCGTGGAATTGTCCCCCGTCGTTTTGAAAGAGTTTGCTGTGAAATTTGCCGCCCTTTTGTTTTTTATAGGAAGCCAGCAGCTTGCTGAAGCCTGCGTACTGCGGAAGGGAGTGGTTTAACACGAACAGGTCGAGATCGTTGTCAAGGTCGTAGTCAAAAAATGCGGCGTGGGTAGAATAAGAGTCGTCTCCCAAACCGACCTGGTCGGCGTGTTCTGAAAAGGTCATGTCTCCGTTGTTGACATACAGGAGATTTTTGCGCAGCACGGAATCACCCATGGCCGACCGGCAGACGTAGATGTCGAGCCAGCCATCCTGATTCACGTCAGCCATGGTGACGCCAGTTTTCCAGCCGGACTCGGCTCCCACTCCAGCCTGGGCGGTAACATCTTTAAACTTGAAATTGCCTTCGTTGATGTAAAGGCGGTTGGGGACTATGTTCCCTGAAAAATAGATATCGGCCAGCCCATCGTTATTGATATCCCCGACTGCCACGCCTCCCCCGTTAAAGTAGTAAGGGTAGTTCAGGACGTTGTTTTCGTTGTCCTGGATAACCGTGTTTTGAAAATCAATGCCCGAGCGTTCGGCAACCTGTTCCGTGAAAAGAGGTTCCCTTTCCTGGCGAGAACACGCCCCGCTAAGTATGGCCGCAATCAATAAAAAAGTGATTCTTCTCATATCCACAAAATCAACAATAATCGTCTAAAATTAAAATTAGCCACGGGGATATTGAGTTGAATATACCGCATTATGAAGGCAAAAGGATCAGTAAAAAATTACTGATCCTTTGCTTGTCTGTCAACTAATCTAAAACTATGAGCCAACTACTAGTTCGTGTCCCACCATAACGGGGTCGTGATCTTATCTGGCCCGCCGAGCAGGTTTACAGCCTTCGTTGTCTCTTCCTTGTTGTTCACATATTCGGCTTCAAGGAAAGGTATCCTCCTGATCCATTGTGTGGTCGGATCGGTGATATCCGCATTGTCGGAATTTGCCACCGGATAAAGCTTGACTGCGCGGCCGCGTCTGTAGTCCGCCCATGCTTCCATACCATCAGGGAACATGGCAAGCCATTTTTGCGTTGCGATCTGCTCTTCGGCATCGGCGGCATTGTACAGTACGGGTATGTCGGTCATTGCAGGAGAGTTCAGCACATCCCCGGGTGCTACCGGCGTACTTGTGCTGTTAATGTAGGCATCGATCACACCGGCATCGGTAATACCCCATTGTTTCATCGAATTGGTAATCCCCTGGTTGTATAAGTCTTGAGCGGTTCCACCCATGTTCCAACCCTTGAGAGCGCCTTCTGCCCGGAGAAAGTAAGCTTCAGCAGTAGCCATCACGTTGGTTGGAGTCGCGAGACCGGTTGTAGAGGACCACCGTTCGCCTTTATTCGAATTAGCATCGTTGGAGCTAAGCGGGTCAGCAAGCTGTGCCACCGTCAGGCCATTGCGCAGCCCATGGTAGCCCCCATTGGCGGCCGGGCGGAAGTAAATGCCCATCCGCGGATCATCATAACCCTTCAACACGGATTCCATGGACGCACTCATCCGGAATTCATTCCAGTCCATGATGGATAGGCCGTTCCAGTCCTGGCCATTGTTGCTTCTCAGTACAAGCGCGTCGTCCGTGGGGCTTGTCGCCAGAACACCGCCTGCGACGGCAGCCTCAGCCTCTGTTTTTGCCCGCGCAGGCTCGACATTCGAGATTCTCATCGCCAGGCGCAAACGAAGCGTATTGCCGAATTTAATCCACTTGCTAACGTCACCCCCATACATGAGGTCAAAACTGCCGAAGGGGACTTCACTGGTTTTCCCTTCGAGAACATTGACTGCGGCGTCGAGCCGTTTGAAGAAATCATCGTAGATCTGGTCCTGCGGATCGTAGGCGACACCGGTGCCGACCTGACCTGCGTTAAAGTAAGGGATCGGTCCCCAGTAATCCGTCACGCGGTGGAAGGTGTACACCCACCAGATATTAGCGATAGCGTTTTCAGCCGACGTGGGTTCGGTTGATTCCATGATCGTCTGCAGCTGCGGAAGCACATCGGTGTACATCGGGTTAAATGCGGCATGTACCCAATCCATCCGTATCACGAGGCGATCCGAAGGAAAATAGGTGGTCGTGTTCGCGAAATATTGAGCGTACTGATCGGCAAAGAGGTTTTGCGCGATCTGATAATTCCACACATTGTTGGTGGCAACGGACTGGGCCTTGGAGAACAGGAATGGAAGTTCTGCCGGTCCCAGCTGTGAAAGCGCGTTCTTATTCGTGTTGATATCGTCAAACTCGGAAGTGCATGACATCACCGTCACGATACCTGCTACGAGTGCAACACCCGAATATTTTATAAAAAAGGAATTGAAATTTTTCATGCTGTCTCTATTTTCTCTTCATTAAAAATTCAGGACAATGTTGGCTCCGATACTGCGTGTTGATGGCAGCGTGAAATACTGGACACCCTGGTAATTACTGTTGCCAAGCGACATGTCCGGATCAAAGTCCATTTTGCGTTTTCCGATCCCCGGGATATCCATCAGCGAGCTGCCGCGATAGAGGAACGCGAGGTTGCGGGCAACAATTGAGATCTTTGCGCTCTTGATAGCAAAATTCGAAGGCACCGGAATGCTATATCCGATTGAAAGTTCCCTGATCCTGTAGTTGGTAGCATCATAGGCGAAGAATTCTCCGTTCCCATAACGTTTGCCGGAAGCGCGCTGCCAGAACTCCTGCGCGGTGACTGTTGCGGTCACTGGATTTCCTTCTGTGTCAACGCCTCCCAGATTCCATTCGGTTTCGCGGTTTTTCGCAGTGACTTCAGGAATTCCACTGAACGCGAGATTCATTTCGGAGCCAGAGATGATCACACCCCCCGACCTGCCATCAATTAACAGGCGCATCGAGAACGGGCCGTAATCCAACGTATTGGTCAGGCCCATCGTTGCCTTCGGATTCCAGCTTCCGATCATTTCCTGGCGCGCTGTAACAACGGGTAAGCCCCCGGCATCGACAACGCGACGGCCCTCTTCATCTGTCATCCACTTGAAGGCAAGCAGGTCACCGTAGCTTTCTCCTTCTTTAATATAGGGAGTTCCCGACCGGCCAAAGCCGCCAGCCAGTGAAATTTCTTTCACGTCCTCGTGCAATTCAACGATCTTGTTCCGGTTCATCCCGAGATTGAACTGGACATCCCATGTCAGATTTGGTGTCTTAACAGGTGTGCCGTTCATCACCAGTTCGATACCAGAATTTTGGATATCACCGGCATTGATATATTGGTTGGAGTATCCGGTGGCAACAGGAACGTTGAGTAGAAGCAACTGGTTAGTCGAATTACTCTTATAATACGTCAGCGTCACCCCGAGGCGGTTCTCCATCAATCTGCCGTCAAGTCCAAATTCAAGATTGTTCACAAGCTCGGGCTTCAGATCTTCAATTGCTCTTGTCGAGCTGCGCTGGATAAAACCTTGTCCGGCACCCTGTGAATAGTTGAAAGTGTTGAACCTCACCTGCGCCAGACCTCCGTTGCCCACCCTCGCATAGTTAGCACTCAGCTTCAACAATGAGATAACGGACGGTAAAGTCATTAAATCAGAGAGGATCGCGGACACACCGACGGAAGGATAGCTGTAGGAGTAGGGCGACGGCAGTCTTGAATCCCAATCATTGCGTAAGCTGACATCCAGGAAAATTGACTCTTTTAACGCAAGGTTCACCTGACCGAAAATTGATTGGGTTTGGTACCGGGAACCGCCCTCAAAAAATGAACGGTTCGTTGCAAAGTTCAGGCTGAACTTGTTGACGATGTTCAGACCGTTCGCATTGTTGTACAACGTGGTGAACTCGTTGTCCTGGAAGATTGCGCCGGCACGATACTCGATCTTGAAATCGTCATTGATGTCATTGCGGCCCTCGAGCATTAGGTCGTACCACTGCTGCGTGGTTTCAATTTTCGATTTGCCATAAGAACCACCCGGCGACGCCCACAAGATCGTTCCCTGTGAGTACTCGGTCTCGCCCTGGTCCAATGTCTTATCCATATTGGCTCTTCCCTGCAAGCTCAGCCATTCAGTGAACTTGTACTTTGCGGAAAGAAATCCGATCAGGCGGTCGCGGTTTTCGTTGATGGCAGTCCGGTGAATCAGCCAGTAAGGGTTCTGGTAGATGGACGACAGCGTCGAAGGCCACGCGGTTGGAACAGGCACGCCTACGTTGTTGATTGTCTCATAGTTCTTGGCGTCGTCAATGCTCACGTTTCGCGGGATCTGATAAATATTGCTGACCGGCGCATTTTCCTCCCCGGTTCGTGGACGATTTTTTATCTCCTGCTGCACATAGGTGACTTTGGCATCAGTGGAAAACCGGCTGCTGACCTGGTTTGACAATCGCAGGTTGATGTTATGCCGGGACATATCGTTTTTATCAACGATGCCCTGAATTGTAGTATTTGTATACGACAGGTAGGTTTGCATTTTTTCGGATCCACCTGACACTCCGATCGAATTGTTCAGGCTTAAACCGGTTCTGAAAAAATCCTTTACGTTATCCGGCTCAGCCGAGTAGGTTCTGGACTCTCCCAAATAATTTGTGTATGACTGGCCCGTCATTTTTGCCCCCCAGCTTTCGCCCGTCGCGGGGTTGATCACACCGAGATTGCCTTGCCCATACTCGTTTTGAAGTTTGCTTAAGGAAAACGCCTTTTCTGCAGTTATGCCCGAGTTGACGGTGACAGAAACTTTGTCCTTGGCGCCTCGTTTTGTTGTAATGACAATAACACCGTTTCCAGCCTGGCTTCCGTAAAGTGCTGCAGCGGATGCTCCACGAAGCACCGTAACAGATTCAATGTCATCCGGGTTTATGTTTGATGCACCATCGGATCCCTGTACAGATCCAAAGTCGCTTCCGGCGGCACTGTAAGTGTTATTGTTGATGGGAACACCGTCGACAACAATCAGTGCATTATTCGTTCCCTGGATGGAGCGGTTTCCACGCAACACGATCCGCGCGCCACTGCCAACGCCTCCCGAGCCCTGTGTGATCACCGCATTCGCAATCTTCCCTTGCAGCGAATTCAAAACATTATTCGGATCCCTGACTTCCGTAAGTGTCGAAGGCTTGACCGTCTGCGTGGCATACACCAGCGTTTTTGATTCCCGCGGGATGCCCAGGGCTGTCACGACAACCTCACTCAGCTGTGTCACGTCTTCAACCAGATCGATGTTGATGCTTGTCTGATTTCCAACGGGTACTTCCTGCGTGGCGTAACCGATGAAGGAAATAACCAGGACCGCGTTATTGTCCGGAACCGAAATCGAAAACCGGCCGTCGGAATCCGTGGTGGTTCCCGCCGTGGTACCCTTCACCAATACTGAAACGCCAGGTAATGGTGCGTTGTCACCAGCCGTTCTGATCTGGCCTGTCACTGTAGACTGCGCTATCGCGTAGCTACTGACCAGTGAGAGAAAGGCAATGAACGTTAGTAAACGTTGCTTCATTTAATTTTGGGTTTAGAGTTTAGATAGTACTTAAGAAGTGAATGAATAGCTAGTTGAATCTATGGGAAAGAATTGAAATAAACAAGCAAAAAGGAATGACTGTCTACGCACACAGTGCGATTGTATGCGCGCCCAGCCAATTCTTTTAAAAAAGGCTGTTTTTTGATGAAATCAGTAATACCCCGGTGTATTGCCGTGTGTGGTGTGCGCTGAATGTGTGCTGATCTGCTTCAATGTTATAACACGATCGTCATTGCGATAAACGTGGTCAGCATGTGTGCAAGTCAACACGTTCGTTAAGATGCGAAGGTTGATCTACCTTTTGCCTGGGGATCTCTGTGGAGCAAATTTCTCACAGCCGTTGCAGCAGCCGTAACTGAAATTTTTGATAAACAGCACACCCGCGGACCGGTTTCAGCTGAGCATGGCATATATATATGGTCACCTACGAATGTCCAGCGTACTGACAAGGAAATGTATCTGATATTGAACCCTCTGAAACAACGTAAGCTCCGGTAAGGTAAGAGCAAATAGCCACCCGACAGATCTGATTTGTCACCCGCAGCTAAAGCTTAATCACTGCTCCATCGCATTTGACGTTAATTGCATGCCGAAGTGCCATGGATGGGAATGCCGCACTTCGTTCCAAATGTTTGATCTCCAATGACCTCCTTTTTCATGTCCGCTGTCTTTGAATCCGATTGAGTTCTATCTGTTTCCAACTTTGCATTACTACGCAATCTCCCAACTTTTGCGCATCTGTTCCAAAGCCAAAAGGTTGATTGAACGAACCCAACCGGTCTTCATTGTAGACTTACTATCTCAAGTTCCTAGATAGATCCATGCCGGTAATTTTTCCTTGGCCCTGGGCATTGATTTTTTCAAAACCTGTTCCGGACAATAGATAAGTCCGTTGATCTCAAAGTTGGCGTCAATGCTAAACGCCGCGCGTTCCCGTGGTTACCAACAACCATTGGGTTCTCATCAATTGAGTCTCCCTTATAAAATATTCTGCGGGACATTAGTCCATTCCTTTGAGTTAGGATTCAATAAATTCATGATCTGAGAGGGGTATTCAGGTACTGCCCCTGCCTGCGTCGCCACGAAAGAACCAACCTGGTTAGCAATTTTTGCCGATGTCAGTGAATCACCTGTGGCGTGATACGTATGCATGAATGAGGCGCTAAACGCATCACCAGCTCCTACAGCATCTTTTACAATGACCGGTGTGCCTGGCACATAAAGCAGCTCATCTTCGTATATAAAACAACCTCTTTCAGCCGCGGTTATGATAATCGTCTTAATATTCTGGTAGAGCGATTTAACACATTTGCAAAAATCAGCGTGCTCGAGGCTTGTTCCTGTAAGTAAATGTGAAACAACACGAACTTCATCTGTGTTCAATTTGAAAATCGTTGCAAGCGAGAGAGAGTTCTTAACAATTTCGTCTGTGTAACCAGACTTGCGCAGGTTTACATCGTAAAAGACATGCGGAAAATCATTCTCACCCAGAATGGTGTAAAGGGTTTCGGCTGATACATTATTTCTCTGCGCCAGTGAACCGAAATAAAAGACATCGAAGCCTTTTTTATTCAACGATTTGAAAACATCATTGGAAGCGATATAGTCATAAGCCGCATTCTCCCGAATAACGTAGTCCGGTTGCCCATGATTTAAAGTAACGTCAACAATTCCGGTCGGAAAGACCTCGTCCCACTGCATCAACGAACCATCAACACCAAATGTCTTGGTCAGATTATACGCATGCATCCCAAGAAAATCATTTCCAAGCCTTGATATAATAAATGCCATATTTCCGAACTGGGCGGAATGTGCTGCAAAATTGAAAGGCGCCCCACCCAGGTATTCTGTTCCATCAATCACATCCCATAAGATCTCTCCAAATGCCAGTACTTTCATTGCAATATTTTTTTTTGTTCAATTACATTTAGTCAGTTCAGCCGTTCGGAAGGAACGACCGCTTTGGTAAAATCACCATATCCTTTTTATTCCTGTCAAAATTGCTTCATTGATCACAATCCCGCCCTTCAATGGTCTTAACGCGAGCCTGTCAAAAGGCTTATCGGGATAAAACAAATCTGTCATCACTGTTAAGCCACCGTCGGCGAACACTTCGACCGATGAGCGATCAACCAGAATCCGGAGTTGAATTGTATCACCTTTGCTTATTCGCGGCCCGAAGTGTTTTCCCGGGAAGTTTTTAGAAAAATCAGCGTTGCCCGATTGCGTTCGATCGATAAAGTACCTCCTTCCCTCCGGTGAAAACCCGATCAAAACTCTCTGATCTATTTCGTTCGACAGTTCCAATATGAATCCATTTTCAACGGCACCTTCGAGTTCCAGTGTCAATTCGTACATGGAATTTTTCGTAGCGAGATCACTCAGATCGAACGAAGACGTGATTTGTTTGCGACTAACCACCTTTCGTTGAGAATCGTAAATCGATTGGAATTCCTCGACCGGCCAACTGGCAAGGAAATAGCTATTCCCGGTCTCAACCAGTTTCAGTGTTCTGGGTATGGTCATTGCACCCCGCCATGGAGAAGTTGGCGCTGTCATTCCATAGTCCCAATTGCTCATCCATCCGATTGCAATCCTTCGGTCCGGAACATTGCTCCACGTGACGCCCGCATAGTTGTCGCTACCGTAGTCCACCCACCGACCTTCTTTACCCAAATTGCGGCCAAAGTTTTCGTCTACGACAAAATTTCTCCCATCAAAATCTCCAACAAAATACTGGGTGGCGGAACCCCCATTTGGGCCACCGGGATTTATGCTGACGAGCAGCACCCAACGCTTACGCTGCGTATCACCGTCAACCGATAGTTGGAACAGGTCGGGGCATTCCCATACACCCGAGTGACTTCCTGTAGTTTTGCCAAATTCACTTTCTTTGCTCCAGTCGCGAAGATTGAATGACGACCAAAATTCGATATGATCTTTCACCGCCAGGGACATCACCCATTTTCCGGTAGCTTCGTGCCACATGACTTTTGGATCTCTGAAGTCCGCCGGAATGTCGTCATCCTGAGTGTTTCTAATCACTGGGTTGTTCTTATACTTAGTCCAGGTGCGGCCTTTATCGGTGCTGTACGCAATTGATTGCTGTTGTTGCGGATGAGTATTGGTATAAATGGAAACGAATGCATTTTTACCGAAGCCCGCTGTATTGTCCTTATCGACAACTGCACTGCCCGAGAAGATCAATCCGAGACTGTCACCATCCGGAACAATTGCCTTGCCGTACTCCTTCCAGTGAATGAGGTCTTCGGAAATAGCATGTCCCCAGGACATGTTGTCAAACACCTTTTCATATTTGTCATGCTGGAAGAATAAGTGATATTCACCGTCAAAATAAATCATACCGTTCGGATCATTCATCCAGTTTTTCGCAGGCGAAAAATGGAATTGCGGCCTATGCTTTTCGTTATAACCCGTTTCTGATTCTGACCCGACCGTTTGATTTTGTTGGCTGCATGAGAACCACATGAATGGAATTGCAAAGCCTGATAACAATACAACTGATCTTCTGTTCATTCGCTGTTGTTTTTTTAAAACTTGAACACGGCTTTCCGCATGACTGGAGAAAAATATGTCTGAATTGAGAACACCTTCCTGTTAAGCGATTTTTGCCAAATCAGGTTCCTGACGCGTGAGTTGTTGATCAACCTGCTCGAGCGATCTGCCTTTTGTTTCAGGCATGATTTTCCAAACAAACAGAAGTTGGAGAACCATCATAACCGCAAACAGGGCAAAGGAATTTCCACCACCGAGTTTTTCGGCCAGATAAGGAAAGCTAAAAGCAATCACAGTAGCCATGAACCAGTGTGTAAAGCTGCCGAGCGCCTGGCCCTTCGCACGGACGGCATTCGGAAATATCTCGGATATAAAGACCCAGATCACCGCACCCTGTGAAAAGGCGAAGAACGCGATGTAGAGAAAAAGGTACACTGGAACCGAGTAACCGTTGAAGTCCTGACTATAAAATGCGTTGGCCACCAGACTTAGCGTTGCAATGACACCGACGGAGCCGATCAGCATAAGCGTGCGCCTCCCGTAGCGGTCAATAAAGTTTACAGCGATAAGCGTAAAGACAAAATTAACCAATCCGAGCCCTGCCGTTGACAGCAGGGCCGAATTGGTCCCAAACCCAACCATTTGAAATATCCGTGGCGCATAGTATATAATCGCATTTATCCCCGACACCTGGTTGAAGAACGCAAACAAAAGTGCGAGCATCACAGGGACCCTGTATTTTTTAACAAAAAGTTTTTCAAAAGATCCATTTCCATTCGTTGAAGCTGAGAGCCGAATCAAATGCGCCTCCCGGGCTGCAGTCGCTGGATCAATCCTTGAGAGGATTTGTTTGGCCTCCTCAAATTCGTGTTTTTTCGTAATGAGCCACCGCGGACTCTCAGGCAACAATAGGACCGCGAAAAGCAATATGGTCGATGGAAATGCCTGTACCCCAAGCATCCACCGCCATGCATTTTCACCAACATCTTGTAAGAGGTAGTTGGAAAGAAAAGCGATAAGGATACCCAGCACTACGTTAAACTGAAACATGGCCACAAGCCTTCCTCGGTGAGAGGCAGGCGCAAGCTCGCTGATGTACATAGGAGCAGTGACAGAAGAACATCCGACGCCCACTCCACCGATGAAGCGGAAGACGAGAAACGTATACCAGTCAACGGCCAACGCAGAGCCTATTGCTGAAAGTAAAAACAGAACGGCAATCCAGAACAATGTTTTCTTTCTTCCCAGCATGTCGGACGGAATACCACCGAGCATGGATCCGATCACCGTACCGATTAGCGCAATTGACACCGTCAGGCCATGCTCAAATACGTTAAGGGACCACAACTGCTGAATTTTCTGCTCTGCCCCAGAGATTACGGCCGTATCAAGCCCAAAAAGAAACCCACCGAAAGCGATAACGATTGACCAACCAAAAACTTTTCTTGTATTCATGTCGTGTTGTTATTAAATCAAACATATTACTGACATGCAAAGCCAATGTTTGGTTATGTATCAACTTTATTCAAAAATGAATCATTCGACAATAAAACCGCAAAAGCCTCTAACGATTGCAGAAACCAGGTTTCTTCAGCCTTTTTTGATATACTTCACAAGCGATCACCTTGTAAACAACCCTCAATAATGTTTCAAATGTTAAGAATTGTATCAAATCAAGCCGATTGTGCCATCTTAAACTCTTTCGGTGAAAGGTGAAATTTGTTTTTGAATGTGGTGGAAAAGTAGTTCGCAGATGAGAATCCGACATCCGCAGATACCTCCGAAATTGTCTTATTTGTATTTATCAGGAGATATTTTGCCTTTTTTAACCGCACGTTGATAATATAATCATTGACGCTATATCCAAGCAGCGCCTTCACCTTCCTGTACACCTGCACCCGCGACATTCCTAATTCACGCGCAATATCGTTTACGTTAAAATCCACGTTGGCGATATTCGTTTCTACCAAAGCTCCAAAATCGTTGACGAATTTTTTATCAAGGCCCCCAGGGGTAGCGTGTTGAGCTTCAACATTCAGATCCTGGCTGAAATGTTCTTTCAACTTATTGCGCGTCCTGATTAAAGCTTTTATCCGCTCACTCAGATATTCCAATGCAAAGGGCTTCGTCAAATACTCATCGGCACCCGTTTGTATGCCGGCAATCTTGTGTTCAACTGACCCTTTTGCTGTTAAAATAATAATGGGTATGTGCGATGTCCTTACGTCTTCTTTTAGTTCCTTACACACTTCAAATCCATCCTTTCCCGGTAACATTACATCACAAATAACCAGGTCCGGCACAACCTCAAAAGCCAGGTGCAGTCCCGTTACACCATCGTGCGCCTCAACAATGTTATAGACCGACGCCAACCGACTCTTAACAAACTGTCGTAATTCCTTATTGTCATCTATTAACAATAGGGTGTAGTCCCGCTGAATAGACAGATCGTCGTCGGCTTTTGAAAAGGAATCAGGATCATGAATTACATCAAAGCCCTGATTTCTAATCCACTCGATCTTTGAAGAAATAACCTGTTGCTCCTCAAAATGTGCTTTACCCAAAGGCAGACTTATCGAGAAGCGTGTCCCCTTTCCTTTCTCACTGTAAAGCACGAGCTCGCCATGGTGTAAATCAATAAATTCTTTGGATAACGAAAGACCAATGCCGGTACCTCCGGTGCCATTTTCACCCGTATAAAATGGATCGAATGCATGCCGAGCCTGGTCCGCAGACATTCCAGCACCATTATCCTCAACTACTATGACCACATTTTTACTCAAATTATCCATCGAAAGACCAATATGGATCCAACCTTTGTCGTTTGTAAATTTGAAAGCGTTTGACAATAAATTAAAAATGACTTTATCCAGCATGTCCGGATCAAACCAAACGTATAGTTGCTCAACTTCCGACTTTAAACGAAAATCGATTTTTCGCTTTTGAGCGATCCTTTCAAACGCTGACATTACTTCTGTGACGAACTGGATAAGATCCAGTTCCGAAGCACGAACCATCATCTTTTTATCCTCAATCTTCCTGAAATCCATCAACTGGTTAACCAATCGAAGGAGCCGGGTCGCGTTCTTCTTGATCAATTGAAGATTCTCCTTTACTGCGTAAGACTTTGCGTCACCTGTTTTGCTTAGAAGTTCGTCAATCGGTCCCATGATCAACGTCAAAGGTGTTTTAAACTCATGCGAAATGTTGGTAAAAAACCTGAGCTTTTCCTGGGTGGCCAATTCTGCTTTTTCTGCCATTGCAGCAATCGTATTTCGCTGGGAAAGTATCTCATTGTTTTTGACCTCCAGCCGCTTGTTGATTTCATTTTTGGCGCGCCACGCGATGACGGCCATCGCTCCCACGATGATTGTAATGATAAGACTGGCCAGGAGAATGTAAATCAATATTCGTTGGCTATAGTAGGTTTGAATCTGTTCGTTTATTTTTTCCTGTTGACGGACAATGTCATTTTGCTGAGTCAATATTTTATCCGACTGCAGTTTCATCACCCGGACATTCTTCGCGTCAATTACCGTTGTGTGCAAAATGTTTTCCTTATCGAACGGTTGATTCGTTAGAAATTGTTTGGCAATTCGAATCGCTTCCTCACCACCCGTTGGATAAAGGAACGTTGCTGTGAGTATCTTATCGTCTACCAATTGAATACCTGCGCCCGGCCCTGGCAGCGCATCAATGCCAATGATATCGATGTTATGGTTTGGGCGGGTTTGCCTGCAAATCAAATGTGCAGCATAGCCCATCACATCGTTGTGTGCAAAAACGAGGTTGAAGTCCGGCAGTTTGTTAATCGATTTTTGTAGTCTCGCCCTGGCTGTGTCCAGTTCCCATTTCCCATCCAGTTCGCCAATTATTTTAATTGCCGGATATTTTGACAATGCTTGCATAAATCCACGATGACGATCAATCGCAGGCGAGGAACCACGCAGTCCCCAAATCTCCAGGATTGAACCTTTTCCCTGAAGCAGATTGGCAGCATATTCGCCAGCAGATCTTCCTATTTCGTAATTATCAGCGCCAATGTATGCCGAATACATTCCGGAGCTGGTTTTGCGGTCAACGACAATTACAGGTATACCGCTTTGAAAGGCGCTTTCAACGATGGGTGTTATCGGCTCTGCTTCATTGGGTGAAACAATGAGAACATCCACTTTTTGCCTGATAAATTCCTGAATGTCTTTGATCTGTTGCTCACTGTTGTTTTCTGCGTCCTTATATTCCATTCGTATTTCAGGATGGAAAGCCAGTTCTCCCTTCATTGCCAGAAGCATTTGCCTTCTCCATGCATCACCGCCAGTACACTGTGAAAAACCGACAGTATATTTCCTTGTTTGATTTTGCTGATTGCACGAAATGACAAGTAATGCAATGATGAAAACTATGAAAATAAGTCTGATGCCTCTCATACATGAAAACCCCTCCATGAATATCGTAAAAATTCAATCAATAACTTTTTTTTCCAGCGCAGGTCGTGATATCGTAACAACGATGTCGCCCGGCGGCTGTATATCAGCTTGAAAGACGTCAAGTCTTCCGTTTCTGCTACAAAGCGGTTTCAATCATAGTCATTTTACCGAACCATTTTTTTTCTTTTAACGGAAAAACTAATCAAAGTAAGTTCCCTGTGTTAGGGGGAACACAAAACTTCCGTGATGACTGTGAAATAAACCCATTGCCTTAGTAACATTCACATAATTCTATTTTGTCATCCAATGTATGAATCTCAACACGAATGGCTTTTCGTTGTTATGCTCCACAAAAGTACAACCGATAAAGTAATGCGTTAGGTATTTCATGCAAAGTGTATAGGAGCGACAAATTCAAAAATCACCTGGTCTTCTTGTGCGTCCAAATACAAAAGGCCATTTTAACTGGCCTTTTGTATTTATGGAACTGAGTTCAATTACCAGCCGTCGTTCTGCTTTAACTGCGGCACATTCTCTTTGCGGCTAAGATCGATCTGATCTTGTGGAATAGGATAAAGATCATGCTTATCCTGATATCCATTCGATTTTTCGATATAGCTTCTTCTGGTTTTTTCAACGGCCATATACTGGTTCATCACTTGTTTTGCAATACCATATCTTCTCAGGTCAAAGAAGCGATGACCTTCCATGGCGAGTTCGAGCCTTCTTTCAAAGCGAACTGCCTCTCTCGCAAAATCCTGGCTCGGGAATGAGGGATAAGGATTTACACGATATGTTGCCCAGGTGATGCCGGGATCGTCGATGGGAACAGCCACCTTCGAAGGATCTGCCTGCATTGGCCCTTGCGCAAAGTTGCCAGCCCTTTCTCTCACCATATTTACAAGATCAAGCGCTCTCGAAAGGTTGTTCAGTTCAACCTCAGCTTCTGCTAACATCAGCAGAACGTCGGCATAACGTATCAGCTGAACATTAAGCTGGGACAGTTGCGTTGGCACCCATGTGGCACCAATACCTTCCTGATTTGCACCCTGATAATACAGATTCTTTTTGTTTGAATATGGACCGGCATACCCTGGAGCCCTTACCCACTCCGTAGTATAAGGCACATTCCAGTTCAATACGGGCACGCCGGAACGTGCTACGACCCAATCAAGGCGAGGGTCAACGGGATCCGCGCCAGTCAGTTCGCTGTCGTTGAACGTATCGAACAGCGGCAATCCAGCCGCATCGACCTTGTAGGCGTTTACAAGATTTTGACTTGGTTGCCTGAATCCACAACAACCGAACGGGCTGCCGGCATGGGGGAAAGTTAAACGATCCGGAAAGTTTGCATTTTCGGCATCGGGAGAACCGTCGCCAGCCGACGCCTGAAAGGCAAACAGAGATTCACGTTTTCCGCTTGCCCCATTCTCACCGGCTACGCTGAAGATGGAGTGGTAGGAGTCCTGAAGGGCATATATGCCGCTGTTAACCACCTGATCGAAGGCAGCCTTTGCTTCAGCATATTGTTTGTTGTACAAATATGCTTTTCCAAGGTAAGCGTACGCAGCACCCTGCGTTGCTCGTCCCACCTGCTCCTGCACTGCAGGAAGTGTTTCCGCAGCCGCCTGGAAATCCGCTATGATGTTCACGATCGGATCGATGTAATTCCCTGCTTCATCGTAGTTTGGCTTTTTGAAGTCCGCATCCTCTTCTGTATAGTAGGGAATATGCTTGAATATCTTATACAGATCAAAATGATAGTGACCGCGCAGGAACCGCGCCTCACCTTCAATGCGTTTGTGGAAATCGTCCGAGAGACCCTGACTATTCTTCAGCAACCTGAGGGTAGCATTTGCACGGTTGATCGCTTCGTAGTCAGTTCTGAATTTAACGTTCAGGTCGCCATCCGTCGGGCTCCAGGTAAACAATTCCACGGCCTCCCACCCCACGCCATCCGTTGGCTCGCTGCCCTTATAGGCATCGTCGGATACAACGTCTCCAAATAACCAATTGCTGCCTTGTCCACCCCATGGACCATTGCCCCAGTCGGCATTCCATCCATCGAGCATTGAATATGCAGAGATCAGTGTGGCGTCAATGCCTTCATCCGCTCCAAGCGTTGCCTGGTTTAGGGAATTCTGCGGTGCTACTTCCAGGAATTCATCTTTGCAACTGTAGTTAGCTACAATTGTAACAGCTATTAATACCTTTATTAAAAAACTTCTTTTCATAATGCTTTAATTTTTGGCTACAAGTTTTAAATCTTTACGATTTAGAAATCAACTGTTACACCGGCAGAGAGTATCCTGGAACTGAGGTAATTGCCGAGGTCGGTTCCAAGATATTGGTCATTCGCATCGCCGTCTCCAATGTTCACATTTGATAAGACTGGATCTATTCCGCTATATCCGGTGATCGTAAACAGGTTTTGTGCCTGAACGTACACGCGCAAGTTGCTGATGCCAAACTTGCCAACCGCCGTTGCAGGAATGCGGTAACCAATCTGAATGCTTTTCGCTCTCAAATAAGAACCATCTTCGATATAATACGAGCTTGCAACATCAGCCATGTTAGAGTTGTCTACGTTCAGCTGAGGAAGCTTTGCCTCTGTACGTTCAGGTGTCCACGAGTCGGTCAGCATTTCTTTGCTGAACATGGAGCCCCATCTGCCTGTTTCATAATAGTAGCGCTGATAATTGTAGATGTCATTTCCTAAGGAAGCAAACAGGAATAAGGTGAAATCAAAGTTCCTGTAATTCAACCCGAGATTCCATCCCAGCGTCAAATCCGGATGCGGATTGCCGATCACTGTTCTATCTTCAGGATCGATCGCGCCATCGTCATCACGGTCTTCAAAGTTCCAGCCACCGGCCCGGTTGCCGCCCAGCTGCGTTGGCAACGAAGCGGCATCCGCATCGCTTCTAATCACACCCAGGTATTTATATCCATAGAACGAGGCCATCGGATATCCGACTTTGTTAATCACGTATTGGTTATGCCCATCTGCTCCGCCGGAATAAAAGAAATCCTGATCCGGGTTAACGAATAATATCTCATTCTTGTAATGCGTACCGTTAATTGAAGTTGTGAACGAAATATCCTTCGTGAAATCGCCGCGGTATTCAATTCCAACATCGATTCCTCTGTTACGCATGTCTCCAACATTGGAAAAGGGCTGCTGCGCGCTTCCTGCGGTACCTGCAACGGTCAGCCTGTACAACAGGTCCTCGATATTTCTTTCATATAAGTCTACCACCACACCTAACCTGTCGTTCAGGAATAACATGTCAAGGCCAATATTTTTGGTAGTTGTTGATTCCCACTTGGTACTGGGATTTCCGCGGTTCGTAAGCGCGTATCCGGTCACAACAGAAGTGTTCTGGCCATTGATGTCGTAAAATGATCCGCCAGGGCTTCCGCCAAACCTGTCGAACGCATTACCGGTATCAATGTCCTGGTTACCTGTCACACCAATACCCGCGCGAAGTTTAAGATCGCTGATGAATGTCAGGCCCTGCATGAATGACTCCGAGGAGATTCTCCATCCGATACTGGCTGCGGGGAATGTACCCCACCGTTGCGACGCGCCGAATTTTGACGAACCATCGCGTCTCATTGTGACGGTGAGCAAATACTTGTCGTTGAATGTGTAGTCAATTTTTCCAAAAAAGGAAACAAGTGAATTAGGGGCACCATGACTTGCGACAACGCGTGAGGCAGGGTCAGCCAAACCACTGTTGAGATACCATCCGTTAATGTTCTGGCTGAAGTAGTCAGACAGCCTCCCGTCGATTCCCCTCCATTGCCCCCTGATCGCTTCATAGCCCGCCAATGCGGTCAGCTGATGTTTGTCTGAAAATGTACGGTTAAATTCAAGGGTATTGCTCCATTGCCAGGTGAAGCCCTGGCTCCAAAATTCTGCGAAGCTGTTGATGTTCGTCGGCTCGCGATCCTCGGGAGACGGATAATTAAATCCGGTGAATACTCCTGTATTGTAATTAATGCCGAAGCTGGTGCGGGCTTTTAACGAACGTAAAAATTCCACTTCGCCAAACAGGTTTCCGAAAACTTTGTATTCGGTGTATTGGTTGTCTTTATTGCGCACCTGGCGTGCAACCGGATTACCACCGTTGCTCAATACCTTTGCTCCTGCAAAATTACCCTCGATATCATAAACCGGAGAAATAGAATGCTGTAGCAATATCGCGGTGATAGGATTCTTGTCGTCCTGATTTGAACCGTTCTGCGACGTCCGTTCCGTACGCGCAAGTGTTAGGTTCTCCCCGAACGAAAATTTACCTGCCTTAAACTGGCTGTTGGCGCGTACAGTGAATCGATCATATCCCGTATGGATCATCGTACCGTTTTGCCTGAGATAGCCTGTTCCGAAGTTAAATTGGCTATTTTCATTTCCGCCGGAAACATTCAGGTTGTGTTCGGTCATAACCGCAGGATCGAAAAGCTCATCCCACCAGTTTGTTCCACCTGGATTGCTCCCCATGATCAGTCTGTCAAAATAACGGTAGTCTGATATTTTCGCATCAACATTTCCCCATTTTGCAGGACTACCATCCGGCTTTAGTACTGAGTTTCCATCGGCGGCGAGATTACCAACAGGATACGTGAATTGGGGAAGCGTGCCATTTATTTCGTACTGATAATAATAGTTATCGGAAGGAATAGCATTAAAACCCTGTGAGTTGGCGTAATAGTGGTGCGTTGCTTCCGCCATTTGCAGCGGATCTCTGATCAGGAAATCGTCATAACCGCCTACGGGGGATTGTACACCTGTGTACCCGTTATACGATATGCGGGTTCTTCCTGGTTTTCCTTTTTTGGTTGTGACAATGATCACGCCATTCGATGCGGCAGATCCGTAAATTGATGCCGCTGAAGCATCCTTCAACACCTGTACGCTTTCAATGTCGTTAGGATTAAGCCAGTTGTTGCCTTTGTCAAACGAACGCACACCATCAATGATCCACAAGGGGTCATTTCCCTGTGTGAAGGAACCCAGACCGCGTATCCGGATGTTCACACCTTCTCCTGGTTCACCCGATGTTGAGATGGTAACTCCGGAAGCTCTGCCTTCCAGCTTTTGCGCAACGCTGGGCGCTTGCAATACCTGAAGCTCGTCAACTTTCACGACCGAAACCGCTCCGGTAATGTCTCTTTTCCGCTGAGATGTATATCCCGTCACAACCACTTCGCTGAGGGTTGTCAGATCTGGATCCAGCATTACCTCCAGCGTAGTTTTGTTGCCAACTGCAATTTCCGCGGATTCGTAACCAACAAATGTGAAGACGAGTGTGGCGTCATCATGTAATTCAATAGTGAATTTACCATCGGTGTCTGTTGTTGTACCCTGCGCCGTTCCCTTGATCAGCACGTTTACACCTGGCATACCGTTACCATTCTCGTCTTTAACAAGGCCGGTAACAACCCGTTGCTGCGCGAGCGCCGCCGAAGCGATCATGAGCAAAAGCGCGGTTGACAGACTGAAGAGCCTGTAAAGTTTTCGCATAGTCATTTAAGATTTGTTTAAGTGTTTTGGATTTATTGTGTTGCTCGTCAGGGACCGTTTCCAGACAAGGACACGCAGGTAAATTCCAGATTTGACAAGAAAAGCAGCTTTGCTTCCGTATCAACGTTGTTCGAAATCATATCAAAGACCGGAGACATATTAAAAACAGCGAAAACGATTGCTGAGATATGTTTCTATCGTCGTTCTCTCTCAAAATCCGGACTCAGTACACGTTTGAAATTGTATCAAAACTTGGGTTTTGAATCACCTGGCGTCGAAAGCCGAAAAAAGGACATTTGGGATTGGGTAGCTGAACAATTTCTTTCAAGAAAAAGATCAGGACACCTTCTGTTGCAGGTATCATTATTGATAACTGCGTTTCGTTCTTTATGCCGCCTTCATGGAATTGTGTGTATGGGAGATTTCTATGCTTCGGCCAAATCGAAAATTCAGACCTGGTTACTGCCAGGTCGCCTTTTTTGAAGCCAACCTGTAGTTTGAATAAAAAACTACAAAACGATTCTAAAATTGAAATTGGAAGCACTTTAAATTTTAGACTTGTTCGGCCGTGCCCCCTTGCCGGCACACACGCCCACCACGCGGGTCGGGCCTGCCTGCCGATGCGATGACCCGCGCGAAGGCAGGCAGGCTGTTCGCTATACTCCTCGTGCCTCCCACATGCAAGCCCACTGCGGGGTGCCGCTTCCATCCCTCACGGATTAGAATTTAGGATTTGGAGAACGAATAATCCCAAATCTGAAAATCAAATTTACGAAAGCGATCCTTTAGCTCAGTGATTAAATTTTCCCACGAGGCATTTTGTGGTCTCTCACGCTCAACACAATACTCAATCCCAAGGGATAACCTGCAATCCTGAGCATGGGATGTGTAGTGGCGAGCAGCGAGCGCGAAGCCATTTTTGGTACCATCCAGCAACGCTTCGCCCTGAATCAAAATTCGTGTTTCGGCCAAATAGAAACCCCGGGAATTTTTCCCGGGGTTTGATGATTAACTTACAGTAACAGGTTATAGCGAGGAAGATGTTTTTACTTTGTTCGAAACGTCTTCACCGTGTATTGCCTGTTGTCCACAATTGTTTTGATGACGTAAAGACCACTTTCCTTTATTTCTTTTTCACATTTTAGATAATGTGTTCCTGCCGGCAAACGATCAGAATGTAATACTGCAACCAGACTGCCTTTCGAATCTATGACTGAGCAATTGACATTTGATTCTTTTAAAAGATCAATCCTGACGGTGAATTTATCGTCGAATGGATTGGGGAAGACCTGTACATTCACAACCGGATCTGCATCAGGCAAGACTGTTGCCTGGGTTGCAATTCTGGCACCGCCACCGGACGCACTACCGTAGACCGCTTTCATGTGGTGCAGCTTCAGCGAAACGATGTTTATCGCCGCGTTCTTCGTTACCAGGCTGAGCGGCCAGGTTCCGGCCTTCGCTGTTATTTCCCGGGGCATATAGAATTCGCCATCGTTGGCATAGACCTCCCAGCTCCCGCGATCATAGAACGCCCGGATATGCACCGTGCCATCGGCCCTGGGCTGCAGGCTTCGCCACTGCCCGGCAAAGCCGATTTTCCCACCCTGCCCAGAGTTGTAAGAGAGCACAAACTCACCTACCGCAAATTCCATCAACGACCTTGTTCCGTTCGGGTTGAATACAATCTCCATTTCAACGCCTTCCCCGGAAATGCCACTCAGGAGATTGGTGCCCACGTTCAGTGTCTGGCTGCCCCAGCTCAGCGTGCTGGCCCGCAGGTTCGAAACCTCTGCTACGGGAAGGGCAAACAGCTTCGGCGCGCCGCCGTGGGTTACCAGTCTCAACTCATTGGGAAGATTCATGTATCTATTGAAGGGCATCCCGGGATACTCCGACCTCCCACTCGACAGCATGATCCTTCGACTCGCGTCACCGAATGTCATCGCGGCCGAGAGGTCCCACTTCTGCCTGCCCATCCAGAATGGCCCGTATTCCGAGGTGAACTTCTTGCCGTCGAAAGTCCCGACCATGTATCTGCGATAACCTGCGGAAAAAACCCATTTCTTGTTATTCGTGTTACCGTCCACGGGCAGCTCGAACAGATCAGCCACGTCCTCCGTGTCGGTGAGGGAGAGCGACTGGGTGAGCGTCCAATTCTTCAGATCGGTGGAGTTATAAATGTTGAACGTACTGCCACTGATGTACAGCGCCATCACCCATGTGGATCCATACTGAAATATTTTCGGATCACGGTTGGCGCCCGCGACATTCGGCAGGATTGGCCCGTAACCCTTCAGCGTTTGTTGGAAAAGGTTGTTCCTGGCCATGCGTGGGTTGTTGTCGTACCCTGCCCCTGACGTATAAATGGTGTTCCCTCCGGCGGTAGTACCGTTCCAAGCCTCGCCCCAATAGTCCTCGACGATCAATTCCGGCTGTTCTGTCCAATTCACGAGGTCTGAGCTGGTGGCATAGCCGTGGGTCATGTTGTCCCAGGCCCAGCCAAAGGCATTGTGCTGATAACCCATCTTCCATCCACCCGAATAGGCGAGGTCGCATGGATCAGCCAGAAAGCCGCGCTTGGCGGTGAAATGATAGAGCGGACGTGTCGCTCCGTCATAGGAGGGGATGGTGTTGCTCTGTTTGAAATAATTCGTCAAGTCGGCCGAGGTCGCCAGTTTCGAATCCAGGCGCACGGTCAGCTCGCCCGAATACGGTGCCAGGGGCATGAATACCCAGAACTTCGGCGACGTGCTCAGTTTCACGTTCACATCCCGGACGACCAACCCGTCCTGCAGCAGCTCGACGTGGCGGTCGGCTGCGGCTGGGTCAACGGGCATGAGCAGGTAGCTCGCGCTGGGAACGATGACGTTCGAAAGAGATGCATCGGTTCCGAGGATGTGGTCTACGTTGATGTGCCGGAAAGTGGGGCTTGCAGGCACCACATTATCCACGATCTGAATCTGTGCCGTCTTATTCAGTAAGCCGCTGACGTTCCATTGGACCAAACCCAGGTCTTCGCGATCACCCAGGCCGACCGATGTCCGGACAGCCACCCCGTTGATGAGCAGATTGATGGTTGTGTGCCCGCGAGGGTCGATGGGGCGCCAATTGCCGCCGCCTATGAGGAACCGGATGTATTTGCGCACAATGGTAAAAGAGGGCGACGTCAGCGTGCCCACGGCGTCCTCGCTACCCGAATTCGATTTGACAAGGCCGCTACCCTGTTTGCCGGTCACTGCGGTTGTCGCCGGACCGCTGCCGAAAGCGGTTCCCGTCACTGTCCATGATCCGCCTGGCAGCCATTGATAAGTGGTCTGTTCAAAGTCTGCATACAGGATGTCCTGGGCGTTAGCGGGCGCAATGCATAAACTGGCCGCCACAATCAAAACAGCCAGACTCAAATTGTCAAAGAGTCGCTGCTTCATAGGTAAAGAGGTTTTCATACATGATGGTTTAAGTAGTTTGAATGGGCTCGAATATTCGTGTTGATGTCCATTCGGACAGTTTCCGGTAGAACTCACAGACAAAGAATGTAATATGTCAGGAAGGGCTGCTTTGCTTCTGTATCAATGTTCTTTGAAATCAGATCAAATCGAGAAGCGGTCGGTTAAATTGCGAAAACGATTGCGAAAATCAATTTTAGAAACCGTTTGCTATCAAACCCAGGAACCACAGTAGGTTTGAAATTGTGTCAAAACTAGATTTTTGATTCATCTCTGCCGTATGAAGTAAACAGTCGGATAATTGCGGTTGTGAGCCCGGGTATTTCTTGCTTAAAGCTAAAGTGGCATAAGGTGGAACTGACGATCCTGACGCGAAAGCTCCACGCGATACTGGCTCAGTTTATTTTTGGAAGCGCCTGGATCTTATTCCGTCACTGGGTTGGTCAATTTTAATAGGGATATTTCTTTTTCACATAGGAGATGGATTTGGCGATGATTTTCTCCAGTACGTTTGTATCGATGTCGTCCAGTTTTTTGATGTAGATGGCTCCCTTGGATGCTTTGTGTTTCCCTAATTTTTTCAGGAGATCCTCGCGCTCCGGCAGCTCCGGGTGCATAACATAAAGGGTGATGTTTTGTTTCCGTATGGCAAATCCCGAAAGGCATGCATCTCCTTCGTGGCCGCTGTCATACACATAATGGTATTTTCCGAAACCAATGATGTTCGGTGCCCAGATCACCGGTTCGGAACCGGTAACTTTCGTCATGATCCTGACCAGCTCATAACAGTCGTCACGAACCCGTTCGTCAGGAGACTCCCCGATCAATCGCTCTACCGACTTCTCTGTGGGTTTGAATTTTGGTTCGGCCATGGCATTTATAGAAACATCTCCGGAGTGGTGAGGTCCGGAGATGAAGATAAAGGATTTTCAGCGATTCACGTCGATTCTACTCTCCCTGGTTCACCGCGAAAAAGATCCGGTACTCGTCGGTAGTAGTGTATCCGAATTTGTAGTGGTTGAGGCGTGTTCCGATTATGAAATTTTTAAAGTAGTAGGCAAATTCAGCCGAGTGAATGGCATTGTTGTCGAAGCGCGGTACGAAACATCCCCTGATCATGCCATCGCCGGAGCGGGCGAGGGTAAGCTGAAAGTTCCGGAACCTGACCGCCGGACTCAGCTTACTTCCAGCCAATTGAGTGGTCTGTAATCCATACACACCCAGGAAACAATATTGCAATCCAAATTCGATGTCGTCGTTAAGCTGATATCCGCCCCAGACTCCCATGTCAAGGGAAACGGGCCGCAGAGTCGTCTTGCTGAAATTGAATCCGAAGGTGCCATTGAGACTCCATCCCAGCACAAATTTGTCGCCTGTGTCAATGCCATCGTACATGGGATTGACATTGATCTCAATACCAAAGGCATTACCTGCGTTGGATGTGCCTCCATCTGTTGTGCTGACTTTGCCGGTCTCATAAAATCCGCTGTAGCGCCAATAAGAGAGTCTGCGTTGTTCGTCCTGACAAAAAGCTGTGCGTGCGACCGTCGTCAGGGCAAGCATTAAAAATAATTTTTTGCTGAATTGAAATACCAGAACATTCATAACATTGGGGTTTATACGACATAAAAATTGTAAAAACTCCGGAACGGTCTGACAGCGAACCGCGGTTTACTACTTATTTACCACTCTCAATTAGGTGAGTCATACCACGCCACTAACATTTTTACAGGCAACGCGATGGGTGTGGGTTGGGAATTGTTTCGCACACCTTGGCACATGCTACAGCGTTCACGCGACGATCACCAGGATACTTCTTGATCGTGAACGATGGCGGCTTTCAATTTCAAAAGGACACCAGCGGGTACGTATATTGGGTGTTAGGTAACACCGACGTGTAGCGATTGAGCAACATGATGACGGAAAAACACTTTTGTTCGGGCAGTATCAAAAGACACTCGCCGAAGATCTCAAACTTGTCCTGAGAGATATTTTCCCGATATATCCGAACGTGCACTAAATTCACTTTAATGAAGATGGTTCCGACGTGCCAGGCGTGGCAGGTCGTCCTAAACCAATTGCACGCAATGACATTAAAAGTATGGTGATCCATTCTTTCCGGGAATGCTCGATTTTATACAGGTCGGCCACCGCCTTTGAGAACGACGATACGTGGGTCACCGGCCCGGTTTATGAGACAGAAGATCTCGGCCAGATCGAATGCACTTACTATGCGATGTTTCTTTCGCAGCCTGATGCAGCAGCCAGGGCGCTGGTGAGAGAATTTCAAAACACCACACGACAACAGGAGCAGCTGCGCAATGTCACTGAAGATGAACGAAGACTTTATCACCAGCTCGGTATAAAAATTTCCGGCCTTATCAGGTCACTAAAAGAAAAACGGGTTGTCATTATTTTTACCTGCTCATGTTAAAACAAAGCGACGTGTTGCGAATGGCAGGTAGCTCCATCAATCGTATTTGGTTTAATCAGTGTTAGAGCGCCCTTGGTCAGACGCGAAATTGCCGCTGCTAACCTTGTTCCGGGATTAACCGACCAGCAAATGAATTCGTCCGATTTCGGATGAATGTGACCGGTAATGTTACGGCGTATTTTCGGATTCGTTGAAAAAAGTGTTTTTCACAAGATCAACAATGGAACAAAAATTGAATTGCAATCCGGAAATCATAACCAATGCTGAAGAATTACCTGACCATCTCCTGGCGGAACCTCTTGCGTAACAAACTCTTTTCCGCCATTAACATTCTTGGGCTGTCGGCGGGGATCGCGTGTTGTATTCTTATTTCCTTATACGTTTTCCACGAAACCAGCTATGACCGTTTTCATGAAAAAGCAGATCGTATTGTGCGGGCTACCATGGAACTGTCTTCCGGCGATAAGGCGATCAAGGTTGGCGTGACCGGCACAAAAGTGCTGCCTGAATTTAAACGTGTATTTCCCGAGGTTGAAAATGGTGTGAGGTTCTTCCCGACAAGCGCCATGGTCACCTATCAAGATAAAATGTTCCGGGAAAAGGGATTGGTGTATGCCGACTCATCCCTGTTCGATGTTTTCTCTTTCAAGCTGCTTCAAGGCGACCCTGGGACCGCGCTGGCCGGACCGAACCAGGTCGTCGTTACAAATTCAACGGCGCAAAAATATTTTGCCGGTCATGAGCCTTTAGGCGCCTCGTTGCGGATCAATGACATCGAGTATGTAGTCACCGGCGTTGCGGAAGATTGCCCGGCAAATTCACAGATCAAATTCGATATCCTCGCATCCTGGAGTTCGCTGACAGACCCCGTATATACAACCGAAAGCTGGTATGACGCCAGCCACTATACTTACCTCCTGCTGAAAGAAGCGGGCATGCACACTGGGCTGGAGTCGAAGATTGAAAAGTATTTTACAAAACTTGCAGGAGGTGATGGAAAGCCAGGCCTGATCATCCACGTGCAACCACTCACCGACGTTCATTTGCACGCGATTGCCGAAGGAGGATTCGAACCGGGTGGCGACTATCGTTACGTATATATCTTTTCCGTTATTGCTTTTTTTATCCTGGCCATCGCATGCGCCAACTACGTGAACCTTACCACGGCACGGGCTTCCGAGCGGGCGAAGGAAGTTGGATTGCGTAAGGTCGCGGGCGCCACGCGAAAAAAACTGGTCGTGCAGTTTACGGGCGAGTCGATCGTAATCGTGTTCATTTCATTGTTGATCGCATTGATCGCGGTTGATCTGCTGTTGCCGACGTTTAACGCGATTGCAGGCAAACAGATTACACTGAATTTGTTTTTTAGTCCATGGCCCATATTAACACTGTTGGGCCTGCTGCTCGCCATTGGATTTTTGGGGACGCTTTATCCATCGATGGTCCTCTCGGGCTTCAAACCCGTGAAAGTGCTAAAGGGCAATTTTAGCACCGGCGCAACAGGTACCGGCCTGCGCAAAAGTCTTGTCGTTTTACAATTTGTTATTTCGGTATCCCTCATTGCATCCACCCTGATCATCGAACGTCAACTCTCCTTTATTCAGAACAGGAAACTCGGGTATGACAAAGACCATGTCGTAGTCCTTCAAAGTCACCCATCCGTGCAGGGCAAAATGAAAACTATTAAAGAATTCTTTCAAAAAAATCCGGAAGTACTGGCGGTCACCACCTGCAATCAGACTCCTGTATTCATTCCTGGAAAATATAACCTTGTGGTCAACAACGAAGAATTCCTTGTAACCGCGGTTCGTGCCGATAAGGATTTTGTCAAAACGATGCGGCTGAACCTTCAGGCTGGAGACGACTTTACCGAGGTTGAAGAAGAAGCCGCCTTCGCAGCAACAGACACTGTTCAACGTCCGATAATGCTGAATGAGACTGCGGTACGTTCCTTCGGCTGGACGGTGGACGAGGCGGTTGGGAAAACGTTAACCTTCCAGGGAAGGACCAGCGTTGTGAAAGCAGTAGTGAGTGACTTTCACTTTAGCTCCATGCATGAACCAATTGGCCCGTTTGTTATTTTTCTCGCGCGCCACACGAGCAAGATACTTATCCGGATATCCGGGCAACAGCTTCCTGAAACCCTCGACTACCTGCGCGAACAATGGACGACGCTCGCGCCCCATCTAACTTTTGATTACGAGTTTCTGGACGACCAGTTCGACAAGTTATACAGCGCAGAGACAAGAACAGGAAAAGTGTTTTATGCTTTTGCCGCGCTTGGAACTTTGCTGGCTTCCCTGGGACTGTTCGGATTGATCACCTTCATGGCAAAGCACAGAACAAAAGAGATCGGTATCCGGAAAGTACTCGGGGCGTCGGTCTCCTCGGTTGTCCTGCTGCTCTCAAGAGATCTTTTAACGCTCATTGCCATTGCAACGGGAATTGGATTGCCTGTCGCGTGGTGGTTTATGGATCAATGGTTGCAGAACTTTGCTTACCGCACGCATATTGACCTGGGCATTTTTGTGATGTCGGCAGGAGCGTCAATCGTGACGGCCTGTATTATCCTCAGCTTTCAGGCGGCAAAGGCTGCGATGGCAAACCCGGTCGACTCGCTCAGAAATGAGTAAAAATCCTTCTATCTAAATTCAATCCCTACACTTATCTTCGTGGAATGGATAAGAAATTCCTGACAAGCGTAAGCCTCACAATGGGAGTCTGCGCAGTTACTGTTGTTCTCTTTGTAGTTGTGTTTCTCGCGCTGAATAGCACGAGTTCCAACGGAGTCACTCCCGTCGCGGAAATTTCAAGTGAGCCTGAGCAGCCAGAATTAGTCCACCCGGGTCAGAAGATTTTCAAAGCCAATTGCACTCCCTGCCACCGGATTCACCAAAAATTAATTGGCCCTGCCCTTGCCGGAGTTCTTGAAAGACGTGATTCTTCATGGGTCATAAAAATGATTCGAAACTCATCTCAACTGATCGCTTCAGGTGATCCGACCGCCGTAAAATTATTCCAGGAGTACAACGGAACACAAATGACCTCGTTTAATTTGCTTTCTGACGAGGAGCTGAGAAACCTGTTGGAGTACATCAAGGTTGAAAGTGCACGTCAGGAGAAGCCTCTACCTTCGCCATCAGGAGCTGAAGACAAAAGCGCGTCATCATCAAAATTCAAGTTGTCGGTCAACGCTGGGTTTTGCACGATTACGTGAATCATACCCAGTCGCTAACATATTTCAGGCGACGCAATGCGTGCAGGTCGGGATTCCGGACATCTCCTCTTTTGGTTTTTTTAAAGGATTGATGCCCCCCTAAAAATTTCTAAAGGGGAGCCGGTGTTCAATTACCGCTTGCGTAGATGATATCGCGAAGGTCATTCCAATAACTCGTTCCTCCGGAATCCCTGACGTACCACGGTGCCGTGCCGGTGGTCGAGTACACAACATAATTTTTGTCATTCGCGCCGTTCCCTCTGTATGATACCACAAGTTTGTTGCCATCGGTGGCAAGTGGTACGTTGACGCCCTTTGTTCTGAGTATGACGTTGTTGACATCGGTAATGAACGAAACTGAAGAATTGGTGCCATCGTACTTCAGCAATCCGATTCGGTTGTTGGGTTCGCGCTCCTTAAATGAGAAATAGATTGCGCCGTTGAAGCTTATGGCGTCGTTGATTTTGCTGCCATTAGAGAAGCACGGTCCGCATAACCCTTCAGCAGCCGACCAGTTAATGCCATCAGTAGATTCCGTTTTGAATATCCAATCACCGTAAGCGCCAATCAGGTAGAATTTGCCATTTAGTTCCGCAAACGTGCAGCCATTGCTGGCAACGCCCGGGTGGGGCATAATGTTCTGTTGTGACTCCAGGGCGAAGTCTATGCCATCAAATCCGTATACCTCAACCGAAACATTACCACCCCAAAGATTGTGAAACTTGTAGGCCTTCAACTGCCCGTTTACAACACCAAATTCCGGCCAATCATCGATACTTAGTCCAAAACCCAATCCATGTAACAATGTTGTTTGGCCCCAGTTAATGCCGTCATAAGTGATGGCCATATGGTAATAAGCATTGTAGCGGAAGAACAGATAAATTGCCCCGTCGTAGTAAACACTTTTTATCCAGACGGGGTAGATTGAATTCAACGGGGGTAACACCGCCACGCCGCCCCATGAAATGCCATCGGTACTTACGGAACGATTGTACTGCGTTTGAGCAAGCGAACGCGGAAAAAATGTGAACCACTTATAGGTAGGAAAGGTGCTCGACGGAGAATAAAATTCTGTAGAAGCGTTTGCGTGGTATGACGGCTCCTCGTCGCTTGGCAACACTTCCGGTTCGCTGCAGCTTGTGAACAAAAAAATGCACAGAAAGCCAACACCAGGTAAAAGGCGCAGAGTTGATTTCATAGGGATCTTTTTTTTGACAATTAAGAAAAAATTCCGCTGTAACACAAAATATTATGCACATTACAATCAAGCCTGATCAATTAGAATATTTAATGTTTCAACATTCGTTATTAATGAAAGCCATTAAGCGATGTAGGAAACTTGGCCTCCCGTTCCTGTTGTATATCGACCTCAAGGTTAATCAGGCCCTTTGTTGAGTCCTTTTTCGAGTACACCACCCAAAACCTTTTTGAGCGGCAGAGGTCTCCAATTCCATTTTCGCATTCGGCAAATTTAACACCCGTTGAAAAAGTTCTCGTTAAAAGATGCCTGTGAACCCGATAAGCATAAGTTATTTCCCGCGAGGAACCCTCGACGGAAGTATGGTCCACACATGTTATTAACCAGCCTGTTGTAGTGAGTCTCTCAAAATCTGTTGCCGCTTGTTGTTGTACCGAATATTCAATATAACCACCAGCACAGCAAGGACGCCTAAAAAAACGTAGGGTGCTACCTTCGATTCAGACTTAGTTTCATCTTTCCCCATCTAATTATCCTTTTTGTTTCCGCTCCAATTCGTTCCTTCCTCCGCCTCCAAATCTATTCCGGAAGCCATTGACAAAACGTCTCCTTAGAATCATTGCAAAAATATCCCGCCTTGTGGATCCCGCCTTAGCCACCCCGACGCTTCGTAGTGTTTGCTGGTCATTCCTGTAAAAATAGTGTTAACGATGAATTGTCATTTTTTAGAAAGCTTTCCTGAGCTTATTGAAAACAAGAATCAAAACAAAACAAACTGCAAAAATCCCGAAAAAAAAAGTGTTAGTGCCAGGCGGCAAGTTATGGCCAGTTGCAACTGCCATCGCCCAAAGTATCAAATCCAATACACCAGCGACCGACAGGAGTATCATCAAAATCTTCAGGAAGCGCTTCATTTTTCATTTTTCGTTTTTAGTTATTGTAAAATGGTAAAACACTTCATGCTAATCAATACCTGGTCTTTCAAACATGATATATACTTTGCCGAAATTTCCCTATTTTTCAAGTTCTCTCTGTCATTGTCCATGTTCCTGGGCACTGTTTCCTTGCCAGATCGAGACTCGGACACGTGGATGGCCCAACCGAAAAATGGATTGCCCGCGATGACGAAAATAAATTTAGAAAGGGAGAATTCTGCCAGGCGATGAAGTCATCCCAGTCAACGAGAGGGGTGAACGCAATTATCACCGCCCGGTGTACAAGGTCTGGCGCTTTTACCGGAAAACAGATTCGGTTTCGAGACCGCAACCGCATTGCCACCTCGCAAGCCCAAAAAAGACCGCCAGCCTTACCGGGATTTTTTTGCCGAGCATTGATCTTTTTTCAAAAAAAACTATATTAAATTGATTTTCAAACAAACCCCAATAGCTCATTATGAAAACGACATGGCTCTCTATCCCTGTTCTCATGTTATGTAGTGTCGCAACTTCCTATTCTCAAGATGCGGAGGGCTGCAAGGACAATGCACTTTTTACCAGACTACCGAATTTTATCATTGAAGCGTGTACATCGAATTACAATGCCACCGAATTCCAGATGGGAACATCAAAGGTGCAATCCATCGAGGGCAATGTCACGATGCTGAAATACGCGCATTCGTCTGAAACCAATAAAAGGCCGAGTCCCCTCCAGATCATTAAAAATTACGAAAACGCCGTGCTGAAAAACAAGGGCAGGAAGGTGTATTCCGGCGCGGACGACCTTGGAGGCGGAGAGATGGCAGCGACGTTTACGATGACCATAAAAGACAAGGAATACTGGATACGGATCGGCGACATGTATACGCCGGAAACTGCAGGGGAGATCGGCGCCTATTCGCTGTTCGTACTCGAACGCAGTGCGATGCGTCAAGACATCAGCGCCAACGAAATGTTCGAAACCTTGAACAGTACCGGGTTCGTGGCCCTGTACATCAATTTCGAGACCGGCAAGTCGGATATCAAGCCCGAATCGCAGGCCATCATCGACCAGATCACACAAATGCTGCAAGCCAATCCATCACTGAAAGTGAGCATTGAAGGCCATACCGATAACGTTGGCAACGCAACGGCAAACAAAACGCTTTCGGAAACCCGCGCCAGATCGGTCGTCAAGGCATTAACGACGGCAGGGATCGACAATGGAAGACTGGTTGCGAAAGGCTGGGGGCAGGAAAAGCCGGTTGCCGATAACTCCTCTGAAGAAGGCAAAGCGAAAAACCGCCGCGTAGAAATCGTGAAACTCTAGCTTCTCACCTTTATTGTCATCAAGATGAAAATTCCTGTAATACTATTTTTCGTCGTCGCGTTCACGCCCTGCGTAGCGCAGGACTATCAATTGCTCCCAACCCAACCCGGGACCTGGCAAAACAAAACCTACGAAGAACGGCTGACACCTTACAAGTTGTCGACCGACGAAAAAAGGATCCTGCTCGACAAAACACAAAAACTATCCGGCCTGCTGAAAACGTATCCGGAATTCATCCAGCCCAAAGGTTGGGAGATCATCGCCACAACGGAGCTGAGATATCTTTCCGATCCCTCGGAGTATAAACCGGCATCACCCCTCCCACTCAACCTGACTGTGATGCTTGCCGAATATTATCGCCGCAACGGAAAGATAGGATATGCGCAGATCGACGAACCGCATCACGAACTTCAGTTTACCTTCAATGATCCGGAGCATGCGTTTTCCGGGTGTAGCCTGTCTTACGAAAAATTGATGGATGCGGAGGGTAATGAGATCATGATGGAGCCTGTCGCGGTGACGACCTTCGGCGGTGTTACACTTTATAGCAATTTCAGATTGCTGATCACCAGACCGGGCAGGAAGTTATGGGTACCCGTCACGGGAAAACAATACTTTGAGGCCAGCCTGCAAGCGCTGAGCGGGAAAGTCAAGGCCGGTGACCCGGGCGCCGTGATGACGTACGACATGATCAAAAAAGAGATGGAAAGCTGGTCTGCAGCCGACCTGAGCAAGCCCGCATATATCAATAACACCGGCGAGACCATTTCGGGATTTACGCCCGAGAAATCCGAATATACCATGGCCCTCGTGAAGCTTAACCCCGAATATTTTGACAAGTCGAAACCACGCAGCGCATTGCAATTGCTTTCGATCAGTACGACACTCAACCATGACTTCAGGGAACCAATCGAACAAGGTGATTCACGCTTCAACGATAATGATATGCGCATCTATGCATTTCTGAACAGCTTTGATTTTAGGAAACTTCAGGTCCTGGTTGAATAAGGATCATAACATATTTGTGGAACGGTCTAACCGCAGCCATTACATTTTCCAGCGCGCGTACCACCATGTGCCAGGGGACAGCAGGAGCAATTCAGCTGATTCGAGCAACCGGGGTTTGTAATTTCCGATGAAATCCTGGGAAAAGCAATGCTTGCGCTATGTCCAACTGCGAACAACACCGGCACGGCATGTCTGTGACATCGGGGTAGTTGCAATCACGTTTTTGGTATGAATATGAGAACAAAAAAAATTACTCCCGCTGTGCTGATGACGTTGGCTTCCTTGTTACTCATTTCAGGCTGCACAGACAAGTCCCGTGGCATTCAATATTTCATTTCTCAGGATGGCGCTGGGAACGCGAAAGGCACACAAGATGATCCGTTTGCCAGTATACACGCAGCGATAAAGACTGTTTCTCAGCAGAAAGACATTGACGCCGATACCATTACCTTCTCCCTTTTCGGAGGCACTCATTATCTAAAGCAGCCTGTCATCCTCTGGCCCGAAATGAACCCCGGCGGCCGCGTTGTCTGGAAGTTCGAAGCATTTCCCGGAACCCAGCCCGTACTTTCCGGAGCGGTTGTAGTCACCGGCTGGGAACTTTTCGATTCGGGACAAAATATTTACCGCGCAAAACTGGATTCAACCTACAGATCGCGACAGCTCTATGTCAATGGAACACGGGCTACGCGCGCACGAACTTCCGGGTATCCATCAGGGTTTAAGCCAAACTACGACACGACCGACAAAAACCTCAATGGCATCCAATTTAAGTTTCTGACCACACCCGAGCCGCGGAAAAATCCCGCCAACTGGAGTAATCTGAATCGTATTCAGGCAGTCATGCAGTTTCAATGGAAAATGATAAGCGTGCCTGTAGATACAATCAATGAATATTATGGTCTGCTGTCAGTAAAAAAAACCGCATGGGACAATGCAAACCTGTATCTCGATCCCGATGGCAAAAAGCCGGGCATGTGGAGCTTCTGGCGTGTGAGCTTTTTTGAGAACTGCTATGAGTTTCTCGATGAAGAAGGCGAATGGTACCTGAACGAATCGTCAAACTACCTTTACTACAAACCGCGGCAGGGAGAAGACATGGCCACCGCCCTGGTGGAGTTGCCGGTTCTTGAGACGCTCATCGAAGGACAAGGAACGCCGACAGACACACTGAGCAATGTCATGTTCAGCAAAGTCGGCTTTGCCCACACTACCTGGATGACTCCGGACAGTGAGATTGGTTACGTGTCAGACCAGAGCGGTTGCTATGTCGTCGGAAAAAATAATCCGCCCAATACAACAGGTCATGTTAAGGATGTTCAGAGAACACCTGGAAGCCTGAGGTTCAACTATTCCCAGCACATTACTTTCCGCGATTGCTGGTTTGAGCATATCGGGAGCGTGGCGATGGATTTCGGGTTGGGTTGTAAACACAACCAGGTAGATCACAACCGTTTCACGGATATTTCATCCGCAGCGGTTCAGCTCGGTGGCGTCGATGTAAATTTTCATCATCCCGAAAACGAGAACATGATTCTGCAGTACAACAGCATCACGAACAATACCATCAGATATACAGCAAGGGAATATGTGGACGCTGCCGCCATATTTGCGGGTTTCACGCAATATTCGGACATCAGTCACAATCATATTTCCAATACCAGTTGGGCAGGTATTGCGCTGGGTTGGGGCTGGGGGCTGCTGGACTCGAGCGGTTATCCCGGGCTGGCTGGAGCGACATGGCATATGTGGGGACATTTCGATTCACCTACACCCAATAACTATAACCGGGTTACCTACAATCGCATTGAGAGTTTTATCGAGAACCGATGGGACGGCGGCATGATCTATACAACGGGTCAGCAAGGGCAGCATGCAGCGGGAGCGTTATTGATCAAAGGCAATGTAGGGCATAACAAGAAAACCTTGGGAGGTGGAAATACGATCTATACGGATGGAGGAAGCCGGTACATCAACGTGGTCCGCAACGCCTCTTACAACAACCCCATCGGAATCATGGACATGGGCGCACCGATAGATCCACTCGATCTGATGAAACCTGCTTACTGGATCCTCTCCGAGCTGACCATGCTGAAGCTGCCCTATGGAGGTGACTGCGGTGGGTGCCGGACTTATGGAGATATTACCTGGAAAGATAACTACTGGAATGAAGGTGGAATACCCAATACTGAAAAGTATGATGATATTGACGTGGATATTCTTAAAATACTTCTTCACAATGCCAGTCTCGACAGTCTCACCCTGTATTCAGGAAACGGATTTTTTAATATCTGTCCTTTCTGGGATGAGGTAACGAAACGCGGATATCCAACCGATACAACGTTCATTAACAATCATAATATTCCAGACAAGGGAGCTATACCAGTGAGTTTGCTGGATTCTGCGGGTGTACAAAATTGATGACTGAGTGAGGATCTTTTGCCTTAAAGGTTGTTCCGCAGAAGTATAGATGAAGTAGCGTCCTAAAATCGTATGGGCTACTTAGAAAATGGGGTCGGCACGTCGATAAAATATGACGTCTCAGCCACGATCTCAGGTATTTCGAGATAGACGTCCCCCCACATGGGTGTTTTTGGGTATGACAATGTTGGATTCGTTGCTCACGCACAGCAAACCACAAAAACACACACGAAAAAGAAAGGGTCTTTTCAATTTAGAGGGTGTTTTTTATTTTGATTACTGGGATTACGCTTACAGTCTTGTTAACTATCACATGCAAGGTACATCAGGCCGCAGATCGCGACAACCCAGATGATTAGTACAATTGTACTAATGCAAACAGACGACCATGTGCGTCACAATGTATGTTTGAACATCAATTGGGATGCTGGCGAGAAATATGGTGGGTATAAACAACGGTAGGCCAAATCAGCTGACCAATCCGTTTTGGTAGGCGAAGGAAACGAGACCCTGCGTGTTTTTGGTGCCGGTCTTGCGCAGCATCCTGACCCGATGGTTGCGAACAGTGTGTTCACTCAGCGAGAGCTCAAGCGCAATCTGTCGATTCGTAAACTGCTGACAGATCAATTTCAAAATCGTTTTTTCTTTTTCGGTAAGCGCTGATTTCGTGTGGCGACCGTCCGATTTGTCCATCGCGGCATGATATCGCCATGCGTCTTCCATGATCTTGTTCGTATAGCGCTTACCGTCGGCAAGCGTGTTCAGTGCAAGTTCGAACTCGGCAAGTTTGGCTACCTTGGGCAGAAAGGCGTGAACGCCTGCCTGCATTGCCTGGGCAATTGTTAGCTTATTGTCGTGCATAGAAATCACGATCACTTTGATCTCCGGATAATCTGCAATCAACCTTTCGCAAGCCCTGATGCCGTCCATGACAGGCATCTCGATGTCCACGATGATCACATCGGGAATGGATTCCTCGATCAGTGCCAACAGTTCCTTTCCGTCAGCAGCTTCCCTGATGATGCCAACTCTTTTGAGTCCCTGAAGGACTTTAACAAAAGCTATGCGAAACAAAGTATGATCATCGGCAATGTAAACCGTCAGGTTGCGCATTGTGCGGGGTATTGGTTAGGGTTTGATAAAGAAGCACCCCAAATTTACCAATTTTTCGCCTAACGTTTTTCGTTGCGTATGATGTTTGTGCGATCATTTTCATCGCCCATGAGGATGGACACGACCGTTAGTTCAATGGAATATTTATCGTGTAAAACGATCCGGGAACGCCTGCGTCCGAAGATTCGAATTTTAATTTGCCGTTTGCGGCTTCGACCCGTGATTCGATGTTGGCCAGCCCCAGGCCGCTTTTGCCGTCGTTAAACGAAAATCCGACGCCATCGTCACAGAATTGAAGGCTTAAATTGTTATCGGTTGCGTTCAGGTGAATCGAAATATGTCCCGCTGAAGAATGACGAATCGCATTGGACAACAATTCCTGGATGATCCTGAACACGATGATTCCCAGCTCCGAGTTTTTCACATCGTTGCCAGTCGCCGTGAGATGTATTTTGATAGGGATCGTTTTATTGAGCTTGTCGATGTAGTTTCTTAACCCCGAGTACAGGCCATACCGTTCAAGGCCTGGAGGAGTCAGGCCATAGATGATGTCTTTGATCTCCGTGATCGCCGACATGAAGTGTCCATCGACATCCTCGGCCATCGGCTCATTGTGTGTTCGTAAAAGCTGGCTCACCATCAGTTTAATAGCACTCAAATTGGTCGCTACTCCGTCATGCAGTTCCTTGGCGATCCGATTTCGCTCGCGTTCAAGTGTTTCGATCTCGGCCTGGATCAATTTCTGCTGATGCTTTTGAATCGTCCGATAATGTGTTCTAAAATACAGGTAAACGAGGCCCGCCAGCACAAGAAAAATTCCCGCTTGAACATACCACCGCTGCCACAACGGAGGAGATACGCGGAATGTAAAGGAAGATGTGGCATTTATCCAGTGGAAATTGTCCGTCGAGTATTCTAGTGTAAACCGATATGGACCAGGCGCGAGGGACGAAAAATGCAGGCTACGGTCCGAAGTATAGATCCATGGGTCGCCACTGGCAAGCTTGTACCGGGTGACGACACGCTGATTCTGGAGAGACAGGTAACCGAAAGAGATCGAAATATCCGTTTCATTATGGGGAAGAATGATATTTTGTTCCGATCCTTCTTCGTTGTAATCCGAAGCATCTATCTCTTTCTTGTTGATGAGTATCTTTTTGAAGTAAAATACCGGGATTCGATTTTTGTTTTTAACTGTCGAATATGGAATGATGGAAATACCTTGATCCGAAAAAGCCCACGCCTCCTCACCGGTCATCGCCAGGAAGTTCACCCGATCATTGACCAAGCCCCGGGACCGGTCGAATTGAATAAACTTGAGGTGATTTTTTTTGAGGGAATGCAGATCTATCAGCAAAACACCCTTTTCTGTTCCGAGCCACATCGTCGTGTCCCGCTTTACCGCGGCGTAAATGTTATTGGCAATGAATTGATTTTTTGCGTCGAATTGACGGGTAGTCCAGTTCCTGTTGTCGACGAGCAGGAAACCGTTGCCTATTGTCGCAACAAACAATGTTGAATCATCCAGGCTGTGGAGTTTCGATATTTTGAACTTTGCCATCGAGGCCGGTTTGTATAACATGTTCTTTGCCGTGTCTTCGACATGCAAACCCAGATGGGACGCGACGTATACAATGGAATCGACAAACAGCGTGTTTCTCAGGCCATTCCTGTCGGCATGGTTAATTGTCTGGAGGTTGCCGTTGAGATCAAACGTGTAACTATTGGCACTGCCGAAGGCTCTGATCTTCCCCCTATTGTCTTCCACGAAATCTATGATCAAGTTTGAAGTATCGATCTGGTTTTCCTGCCGAAGATTGTGATCCAAAACGGTCAATGGCATCGTGGATACCCATAGTCTCTTTCTGCTGTCCTTGAAAAGGGCAATCACGGGAAACCCAAATTTTCGCTTGAAAAAGACCTGCCTGGATCTTGAGCTGCGTGCAGTTAACATGCCATTGTAGGCGCCGGAAATCACCTGTCTTTCATCAGAAATGACCGATCGGATTTTTGAAGAGTCTGTATGCGAAAGCAGTTCAATGTCGGTGTTGGGCAGATAAAAAACACCGTTTTCCAATGTAGTGAACCACAGCCCTCGTTCGGTGTCTTGCAGGATGTTGGTGACGGACCTGCTGCTGAGAAAATCCAACGACCAGGGCCTTTTGAAATCCGGGTTGTCAAAGCGCTCAAGACCCCGGTCATGGTACCCAATCCACAAATGGTCGTCACCGTCTTTATACAGGCAGGTTATTGGGCCTTTACCGACATACGCGTCTTGCAATTTTGTTCCATCAAATGCGAATATCTTATTATTCACAGTGAGGTAAAGTTTGTTTCGCCACTGAACAGCGAAACAGTTTGCTGCTCTGTGTTCGCCGGTAACAGAAACAGGAAACGACCGGCCATTGACGTCAACTGCGGAAAACCAAACTTTGGCAGCAATGGTAAAGTATCCAACAAGTTGGCCGCCTTCAATGCTTTTGTAAACCACGTGACCGGTCGGAATGGTGTCAGCGAACATCACGCCCCCGGCGTTGATATGCCCCCAAATATCCCTGGCTGAAAACCATACGCGATCTTTCCTGTCGACATACATCGAAATTAGTAAGCCTCTTGAACATGCTTTTGCGAGCGTGCTGTTGTGCGGGTAAGGATTGATCTTACCGTGTTCATAGAAAAAAAGATTTCCTGAGAACGTGCGGAACCAGATCCTGCCACGGTGGTCTTCCTGAATTCCAAAGACCACGGGATCATCCAGCCCGTCGGATGTTCCGAAAACCGTCATCTCATCGCCATCGAATCTTACAACCCCATTGTCAGTACTGAACCATACAAAACCCCTGCTGTCCTGGAATACGTCATACACCTCCGAACTCGGTAGTCCATCAGCAACGGAAAAATTTCGCACGGCAAAAGGCTGCGCCGCACCCTGAAAAGACAAGAGAACAAAGATGAAAATAGAGAAAAGCCTTTGCATGTGGAATTATGCAAATTTACCGAATATGGAATCAAGTTGCCAGTCGATGAATTTTATCGGCAAGAACCGCTTAGCGCTGCTCCGAAAGCCATAATGTAGGAAAACCTGCCTGTAACAAGACCGATTCCCGGAAATGTCGCTTTGGAATTTGTAACAAATCCTGAAACCGGCCTAAGCGCATCATGTCGACCACTGCTGCACTAAAGTTCAAATCGCCCTGCTGATATCGATCACCAGTTTTTGCCGCGTGTTGAAAAAACTGCTCTGCGTTTTCATAACTCAAACCAACCCCTTTGTCACATGAAAGAGATCTTTAATCTTAGACACGTTCCTTCTCAATCACAAGCGGATTCCTGATCTGTCTTTTCCCCGGTGAGTGGACCAATACAACCTTTTTCTTTTTTTCTGATTTTTGTTTTCTGCCCTTCCAGATCAAGAAACCTGTCACCGGCATCGAAGCAAGGAATAACGCAGCCAAACAAGCCAATATTTTTGTTGGAAGCCCATAAATCGATCCAACATGGATTGCATAGTTGGAATTTCGCCATTTCTCACCCAGTAATTTTTGTTCATGGGTCTTTAAGTAGTGTAATTCTCCGGTTTGTGCGTGATAGGAATAACTATCGGATTCGGCCCACACGTTGTTGTCGTCATATCGAACAAACACGCTGAACTCCCCGGGCGTGTCACCATTCAGTTTGGGGAAACTGAAGTGCATACCGGTCCAATTTTTCCTTCTACGCGTAGCATCATTTAGCGCCCTCTGAGCCGGAAGCTGCAGATGATCGACTGCGTATGCTGGCGGATCGTGTTTTGCAAATATTTCTTTTGGATCATTTCCCAACACGCGATAGATCCCGTCTCTCCACCAATCGAAAGTCCATACCAATCCGGTGACTGCCAAAACAAAAATAATCACATGCAGATAAAATCCACCGACATTGTGAATGTCATAGTTTACCCGTCTCCATCGGGCTTTCCATTTTATTGTGAAACGCTGGCGCAGTGCAGCTTTATTTTTAGGCCACCAGAGAACAACCCCGGTAAGCAACATGACTATTACAAACAAAGTGGAAAAACCAACAATGAGATGTCCGGTTTCGTAATTCAACAACAGGCATTGATGAAGCATGCGGGTCATGAATATCCAATCGTATCGCTGATCCAGTACGCGAAGCACTTTTCCCGAGTATTGATCGACATAGATCTCATCCTGATACTCCATGCCGGACATATAAAGTAATCCTGGCTTGCCGGATTTCTTATGGTTTTTAAAAATGAAGCTTCGGTCCGGCTCCTGACGGATCTCCACGTTGGAAACATCTTTTCCAGGAACTGCCTTGCGCGCAATGATCAATAGCACGTCCAAAGGCAAGGGCGAATCCGTTGCCTTATCGACAAAGACAATATCGTGATAATACCAATCGTGCAGCTCTTCTTCCCAAACAAAAACGGCAGCGGCAAGCATGCTGACAATAACCACCAGCCCACAAGTAAATCCCAGCCAAAGATGAATTTTACCAATCAGTTTTTTTACACTCATCAATTTTCAGCGTCTACGTATGAACTCATATCATTGTGGTCTTGAGCCAGCAGGTCAGAATTTGACAGGAACAGCTAACTTAAAATTTCTGCCCAGGCATCGTGATCAGAGTCTGTCCATTGTTAAAAGGTATAGCCCACAGTCGCCAGCCAGTTGCGGGGTGCGCCCGGAAACAGGCGTAAATAGTCATATCCACCAACCCAGTATGTTTTGTTGGCAATGTTGTTCACATTCAGCTGGAGCTGAAATTTATTTACGCGATAATAGAACGCTGCGTTCAATATTTCATAGGCAGGCAGCGTTTGTGTCTGGCTCAAGGAAACATTGCGGCCCGTTACGAAATTGCCTCCCAATCCAACGCCAAGTCCGGACAGGACACCGTCGCCAAACATATATTTCGTCCAGAAGCTGCCTTGATGTTCAGGGGCATTTGGTTTTTGCCTTCCTATTTCTTCCGGCTTTGTGCTCTCCGATATGGCTGCATCGTTGTAAGCATAGGTAACGATCACATTCCAGTCGGCGCTGATCTGCCCGGTGGCTTCAAATTCAAAACCCTTTGCCCGCTCCTCGCCAACTTGTCTCAGGAGATCAGGCTGGTCTGCAACACCTGCATTGTACAGCACATTTTTCAATTCAATCTGGTATACTGATGTGGTGATTGCAAGGCGCCTGTCGAACCACTCACTCTTTGCTCCTATTTCAAGGAGGGAACTGTAAAGCGGATCGAACGGCCCTCCTGCATTTGGATTGGCAATCGTGCTTGCGGTTTGCGGGTTGTAGCCTTTCGCATAGGTCGCGTATGCATTGATGTTTTTATTCAATTCAAACAACAGGCCTACGCGCGGAATCAGAGCCTCTTGTTTGACTTTGGTCTCGGTAGGTTTTAAGTACCCAACCTTGTCATAGAAGTTTTCATACCGAAGCGCTACCAGGGCCTGTACCCGTCCTAACTTAATCTGGTCTTGAATGTAGAAGCCGTGGAGGGAGTTGAAGGTAGGATCAAATTCCCTCTTGACATAAAAGTATTTGCTCATATCCTGCAGGGCGTAAGGACTTGCAGCTGTCAGGTCAAAATGAGAAACATTTGGCACAGGACGTTTGGTCCCGTTTACCGTCTCATACATAAATCTGTTAGGTTGTGCGGGATTATAACCAGAGGCCCCCGTGTTGGTATTATTCCGGTAGCCACTTGCCTGCAGTTGAGATCCACCGAAAGGCTGCCTTTCCTGGGAGTAATCAAAACCAACCAGAAATTTGTGGCGGGTACTTCCCATGTTAAGATCATAGGTAAAAAAAGCTGACGCGTTATCAACAAAACGTTTCCGCTTGCGAATAAACACCTGCATTTCCACCAGGGTTGGAATGGTGTTGCCTGAACTATCTTTTGCATAGGTATTGGCGGAACGATGCTCCAGGAGATCTTCTTCATAACCTGTCCTCACGTAGCCCAGGTTGAATTGGAGGCGATCGGTGAACTTATGATTGAGGGAAGTTGTCAGCATGTAATTGTCTTCGTTCAGATAATCATTTATCTGGCTCAGGCTTTTTGAAGTTGGAACTGAATAGATATTGTTGTCACCAAACACAGCCTGTCCCCGGTCTAAACGGCTATTGGATTTATTGTAAACAAGGTCAAAATTTAAACTCGTTTTTTCCGTTGGTACAAACGAAATGGAGGGTGCGAGAATAATGTTCTTGTCAAACTGAAGGTCGCGGAATGTGCCGGAATTCTCGTAACCTAAATTCAGACGGTACAATAATGTTTTCTCCTCATTCATTGGCCCGGTAAAATCAGCCAGCGTACGAAGTGTATTAAAACTGCCCGTTGTGAAAGATATGCTTTGCCGTTTCTCTGTTAATGGCTTTTTGGTTACCCGGTTTATTGTACCCCCGGGTGACGTGTTGCCGAACAGCGCTGAGGCGGGGCCCTTGATCACTTCTACCCTTTCCAGGTAGTTGGTAAGCGACTGCTTCCAGAATCCGGTGGTGGTTCGCATGCCGTTGATCAGCTGCACACCGCCCTCGCCTCCCTGTACCCTGAAGCCGCGAATGGTTATATCATCATAAAATGTAAATTGATTGACACCGCTGAAGTTCTTCACGATTTCACCAAGACGCATGGCTTGCTGATCCTGCATAACTTCTTTTGTAACGTAGCTGATCGCGTGCGGAACTTCGTGTAACGGAGTGGCTGTTTTCGTGCCTGCGAAAGAATTGCTGTTCTTATAACTGGTTTCCTTTCTACCAATTATTTCCACACGTTGCAATTCCATCATGGCTTCTGCTAATGTGATATCAACATCAACTTCCTCGCCTTCTCTAACTTCTATATTCTTTTTGACCGATGTAAAACCTATTGCCGAGAACTGGATATTCGCAGCACCGGAATTCGTGGTGATTGAAAATTTTCCATTCTCATCGCTTATTACAATTTGATCGTTGAGCCGGACCGTTGCTGAGGGGATGGCGCTCCCATTTTCGTCTTTTACTTTGCCTTTCACAATGCCTTGCCCGAACGACTGAATGGAAAAAAATAAAACGAGCACAAGAATTAATTTTTCCCTCATCGATAATAGCTTTTGGTAAATGTGTTGTAATACTTTGATTTTCATTTTTATTTATATGTAGAATGGGTGTCTTAAGTGCAGTATTTCAAATTCAACCTCTGTTGATCGTCTTCGGGATTCCTGCTTTATGAGGATGATAAATAGACGTGATCGGGGATTTTCAAACCCATTTGCGTTGAAAAACAATCGTCGTAAATGATCTCATATTATTTATATTATATAGAAGTGTGTTGTTTAGAATTATTCTAAACAAAAGTAGAGCGTGTGGACACAATGGTGCAATCGCCAGTGAAAGGCAATTTTTTGTAGCCAATATTCGTGATCTCAAGTCCCTAGTAAAGGCCATGTTGATCGCTAGTGGTAGGTAGTTCACCAGGCGACAATTCAAACGTCTGCTGATCATGGTCTGACATTCTCTCTTCCAGTCCTTCTTTAGGTGGGTGCCTTTTCGAAGAAGACCTTAAACATTTGACCAAAGGTTTGTCTTACTTTTATACCGGCAATTTTTTTTGGATCCGCAGGCGATTTTACCCGCTCTCAATCTATAACCGAGATCATAGTTCCTGACTTCGTATTTTTACATATTTAAACCATGAGTAAAAAGAATTATCAAAGTCCGGGTTGCGTAATTTATGCCTGCTGTGGCAGCAAATGCAAAAAGAAGGGTGGAAAGCTTTTATATAAAACTCTCAAATCCATGGTAAAAGAGCGACACCTTAAACGTGTGATTCAGGTGATCAAAACCGGTTGCACTGATCGATGTAAAATGGGACCCGTCGTTGCTGTGATGCCGGAGAATAAATGGTATTTTGAAGTCTCAGACGAAAAAGCGTCCGATATTTTAAAGGATTATTCCAAAAGAACTTAACGGTGATATTATCCGGCAATGATCAGGGACAGGCCGTGGGATCGCTACTTGTTTTCATATCTTTATTAACCCGAGGTCTATGGCATGCACGACAAATTCCGTCGGTGATTTTATGTTCAGCTTCCGTATAATGTTCTTCCGGTGAGAGTTTATTGTGTGGTGACTTAACGTAAGCAAAGACGCGATCTGGATCGAGGAGTTTCCCTGGGCAATCAATTTTATCACTTCACACTCGCGGTCACTGAGAAGCGAAGACCTGACTGGATTTGTCTTCCGGCCGCTTATTACAACCTCCAGAATTTTTTGGCAGAAAAACTTTTCTCCCTTCTCAACGGATCGGATTGCAGCGTGAATTTCTTCTTCGCTGCAATCCTTCGTTAAAAATCCATGAATGCCGGTGTCAATTACGTTGAGAATACTGTCATGATCGTTGTCCGATGTGATTGCAATGAATTTTAACTCTGAGTTTTCCTGGGTAAGGCTTTCAAAGCTAACGTCGGGAAAAAGCAGATAGTCGATAAAAATAAAGTGCGGTTGTGATACTTGATAAATCACGTCGGCTAATTCGCCCGCGGTCTTGACTGATTGAATGGCTTGAAATTGATTTAGCCCTGACAAAAGTGTATACAGTCCGGCAGAGGTGAGGGCTTGTGTGTCTGCTATTACTACTTTAGTTGCTGGTTCCCCTGAAATCATTATCACCTGTTCGTTAACCCGTAAAGTTGTAAGCAGCTCTCGCCTACTCATCCTTCAAGGCATTGATAAAGACATTAACATAGGGTGCCGGGGCGCCGTTAAGGTCCAGCACTTTCCCGTCCAAAACGCTTCTTTGAGCCTGGGTCGGAATTAAAACCGGTCGGAACAAAGCCATTGAGAGAGCCTTAATTTGAATAATTTGATGGTTTTTGAACATTATTTAGAATGATTCTAAGGACAAATGTAGTTATATAGAATGATTCTAAACTAATTTTTGGAGGAAATTCTTTAGTGATTTCTATAACCGCCAGGCTAAAATTCTGGTTGTGTGCCCGTGCCTTCTGTCTGACCTTGAATGCGTAAACAGTTTCAGTCATAACCGGATCGGATGGGTGAGCCAGACCTCAGGCCTGGCTTTTGAACATGTGGAGATTTGATCTAAATGCATTACGAGCTATGTTTCACCTGAGCCGTGTTCCCTGAAATCAGGTAGTTCGGTTGACGGATATTTACCTGAATTGCGGTATTGGACGACCTGCCAATGCACGGTTATTTTTGCCAGTCTTCGATCACATCGCCAAAGATCGATCGCGAAACCGAACCAACAAACTCACCCACATATATGAAAAGATCATTCTCGATTTCCTTCTTCATGATTTTTCTGGCCATAAGCTCCGCCTCCGTGGCACAGCTGGTTGTTGAAACGCAAGACAACACAAGTTGTAGCGGAGCCAATGGCTCTGCATCAGCATCTGTCGGGGGCCTAACGGATGGCTACACGTTCGAATGGTATCAGGGCAGTGACGAGACGGGACTTTTTTTCAATTCTGGACCTTCCGTCACGAATCTTTCGGCCGGAATTTATACGGTCAGGGCGTTCGATCAGGCGACGGGCCAATCCATTGGCACCGCCCAGGCTACTGTATCAGATGCGATCACCCTTCCGGAGGTTGTTACCCAGTCGATCCCCAACACGTCCTGCTCCAGCCGTTCGCAACGGCTCCGCCACCGCAGAGGTGAATGGAATAACATCCGACTATTCTTTCGAGTGGTATGAAGGTGTCTCTGCACAAGGCCTTTTGATTTCCACCGGGCAAACCATCAACGACAGACCCTCGGGAATATACACTGTGAAGGTTACTGATTTCGTCTCATTTTGTCAGACCATCGTCAGTGTAGAGATTGGCGACCAGCTCACGATTCCGGAAGCGACCCTGCAAATAACGAGCAATACTTCCTGCGCATTGCCGGCAAACGGTTCGGTGCAGGTCACTGACGTAAGGGAAGGCTTTGCATCGTTCCCCCTGGCGTTTTATGATTTAGAGTGGTACGAAGGGGCTGATCCGTTCGGACCTGCCATTTCTTTTGGCTCCTTTCTGGAACGGGTCCCTGCAGGTGTATATTCCGTAACTGTCACAAGTCACGACACAGGCTGCGTCGGAGTCGCAACTGCCGAAGTAAGTGATGCGCCGGGAATCCCGGATGTGACCATGCGCTCCATCCCCAACACGTCGTGCTCACTGTTTCGAAATGGCGCTGCTACGGCAGAGGTGGGTGGAATTGCGTCAGACTATTCATTCGAATGGTATCAGGGGACGGGCGCTGAGGGGCAGGTGATTTCCACGGGGCAAACCATCAACGACAGACCCTCGGGAATATACACTGTGAAGGTTACTGATTTCGTCTCATTTTGTCAGGTTGTCGCAAGCACCGAAATTACGGATCAGCAAACGCCACCTGCTGTCAACATACACGTGTCCAACAACAACAATTGTTTGGAGCCGGACGGCTCGCTTACGGCCATGACTGAAGGACCCATATTTCAATATGAATTCGCATGGTATGAGGGCACAGACACGTTCGGACCTCCCCTGTCGAACACGAACAGTCTCAGCAACCTGGCTGCGGGCACTTACTCCGTTTCGGTCACGGATATTTACTCAGGTTGCATTACTTTCGCAACGGCACAGGTAGCTGACGAATGCCAGCTTTCTCCAGGCGGCTTCAGCACATTCGGTAACGATGTATTCAACAATCCGAAAAAACAGGAAACAACGATAGCCTATTTTCCCAACCCGGCGACTGAAACCCTTTGGATTCAATCGGACGCTACCGTTGCAATTGCATTGATAGATCACCGCGCGGGGGTTATTTTGCGCGAATATGTTTATGCTTCCGATACTCCTTTTGCCCTCGACCTGTCGGATGTAAGGCCGGGTAAATATATTTTGACGGTAACCGGGGACGGCAAGACGTCAAGCTACCAGATCATCGTAAAGAGGTAACACCTCGAAATATTAAAGTCGCCCGGATGATCTTTCGGGCGACTTACTATTTTAATACCAGGTTGTCCGTATTCAGTTTTTTCTCTCCTTCGGTCAGGGATACTATTTCCTGAACGTTTCGATCTTCGTATCCAGCTTCTCTCCACCTCCGATCTCAACCACGCTTGAACCGAAAACACGAATGGTAGACCTGATAAAATCTTCTTCGTTCGCCTTGTAGATGTTGTCCACATACTTCTGTGGATTCCGGTCGATGTACGGGAACCATGTGCTGTGAATCTGTATCATCACGCGATGTCCTTTTTTGAATGTATGCAATATGTCCTGTAAACGGAAGTCAACATCGGTAACTTCGTTTTGCCTGAAGGGCTCGGGTTTCTCAAAGCTGTTTCGGAAACGCCCGCGCATTACCTCCGATCGAACCAGCTGCTGATATCCGCCCATCACAACATTCTTCGGATTATGGTCGTAGTTTGGATGATCCTGGGGATATACGTCAATAAGTTTGACAATGAAATCGGCATCGGTTCCGGTCATCGACACCTTCAGGCGCGCCATGATCTCCCCTGCCAGGGTAAGGTCTTCTGTCAGCGCTCCGGTTTCAAATGTCAGCACATCCGGTCTGCGGCCAGCTTCACGCTGATCATCACTCATGAAAAGTCGTGGCGTGAACACGAGACCTTCTGTCTGGGAGGTATACGGAACCGGTTTTGCAGGATCGCTGATGTATTCGAAGACCGCCTGTTCATTCAACGGTTTATTGATCGATAGCTGACCTTTCTCTCCAAAGTACAAACGCGCTTTCGGTATCTCCCTCGGCGGCCACGCGTCGAATTTTCTCCATTGCTTCTTTCCCGTATCGAACACCAATGCTTCCGGAAGGTCCGTTGTTCCCTCCCCTTTGAGATGAAAATTAAAAAACCTCCGCTCTACTTCGCGCTGGTAGAACGTATTGAGACTGTCACCAAAATAAATATGGTTGTGCGTCAGCTTTCCGGTTTCCGGAGCTGACCATTGTCCATGTGCCCACGGCCCCATCACGATTGAATTTTGAGCGTCGGGACTGGTCTTTTCGATTGTCTTATAAATATTCAGAGGACCATACAGGTCTTCCGCGTCGAACCAGCCTCCGACTGTCATCACCGCATGCTTTACATTGGTAAGATGCGGAAGCAGGTTTCTTTTCTGCCAGAAGTCGTCGTAGTTGGGGTGATCAACGATCTGTTGCCAGAAGAAATTATCATGGTGATATTTCTCAGTTACATTTTTGAGCGGCCCGAGGCGAAGGTTAAAATCGTAGCCGTCCCTGGTTGGAGTTTCTTTGAAGCGATCGATTTTGTCGTCATACCAGCTGGTGCTTGTCGGCCCATTATGCTGGTATCCGAAAACACCAAACGCTGCCGTATAGCTCTGGAGGAAAGCGCCGTTATGATGAAAGTCGTCGAAGAAGAAGTCGGCGATGGGAGCCTGCGGGGATGAGGCTTTGAGCGCGGGATGTGAGTCGGGAATTCCCGCAGCTGTATAAAATCCGGGATAAGAAATTCCGTACTGTCCCACCCTTCCATTGTGTCCCTTGATATTCTTCAGAAGCCAGTCGATCGTATCCCAGGTATCGGACGATTCATCAGTTTCCGGTTTCTTTTTTCTGTCGTTGCCGGGAATATTGGGTGTCATATTATCAAAAACACCCTCCGACATCCACCTGCCGCGAACATCCTGGTAAACAAAAATATATCCATCCCGCATCAGATACTTGTTTGGGCCAAGGCGCTTTCGAAACTTATCGGGTCCATAGGGAGCAACACTATAGCAGGTACGTTGCATCAGAAAAGGGTGAGCTTTCGATTTGTCCTTCGGGGTGTAAATCGACGTGAAAAGCTTAACACCATCACGCATCGGTATCATCACTTCCATTTTATCATAGTTTTGACGGATATAGACCGAGTCGGGCATTTGAGCTGAGGCCGTTCCGATCACACACGCCAAGAGAATCTGAAGAGAAAAAATGAACTTCATAGGTTGTTTAATTTGCCGTGAAAAATACGGATAACCTGCGAAATTGACTATTGGCTTGATTTTGCTTTTAGCATAAGGTCTTAAGCGGCAAGATCGTTGTTTGAAAAGATAGGGATGCTATTATACAACCGATGGACTGCTGTTTGTGCAGGTGCTGGCGCATTGTTCCGGGTTTGAAAGGGAATCCATGTTCATGCATCTTTTTCTTCCCACTAGCATCGCCAGTGTTTTTTTCTCGCCACATTGCCCGGCTTCGGATAATTGCCGACCGCCTGCGGACAGCCCCTTCGTTCAACCCATGGATGCAGACTAAACAAGCGCATGTACCTTGCGGCACGATCGTTGAAGTTGTATCGAAAAACAATACCCATGAAAACACTTACAATTTCCGCTTTCGTTGTCGTTTCGCTGATGTGGTCCTGGACCGATTCGCCCGCACAGAAGAAAATCCTGGTCGATGTCGCCCACGGACAGAGATTCTACAGCGACCCGGCTGACAGAATCTCCACTGAGCTTGTCCCCACCGAACGCCTGCAATATATGACCGGAGAGCTGGGCAAGAATGCCGCAGCGCATAACGCGCAGATCGCTTACCAAAAAACACCCATTACCACGGAGGCGCTATCGAAAAGCGATCTGCTGTTTATTCACACGCCGTCAACAAAATACACGGCTGAAGAATGCAAGGCGATCCGGCAATATATTGAGAATGGCGGCTCGCTATTTATCGTGATCGAGGAAGACTATTGGGCCACATTGGCGCAGGTCAACGCGAATGACATTGTTTCACCTTTTGGGATCACTTTCTCATCAAGCAGCTCCGATAAAACGACCGGTGGCCATTCTATGCCCGGCAAGATTACGAAGAAAAAGTACGCGATCCCCTACCATGGTGCACGCAAGGTGGAAGGCGGGACACCGTTCGCCTTCAGCAACGGATCTGCTCCGAGTCCATTCGGAGTCTTCGCAGAAGTAAAGGGCGGCGGGAAGGTCATTGCAATGGGCGAAGGAATGGCTTCTTTATATATGACGAGCTGGCAGGGAGTTACAGACTATGAGTGCGCCCCGTTTATGGATGACATGATCGCCTGGTTGCTCGAGTAAGATCAAAACCCTTTTGTTTTGTAAACCTTGACTTGCGCGTTTAAAGGATCCTGCAGAATTGATCCCTTTTTCTTTCAAACGAGCGTGAAGCCTATAAACAATTTATAATAGGCACCATGTGGTTCCGCAATATCAATCGTCGTAATCCTTGTCTTGACGTCTATATTGTCACTGGCATGAAACGTCATTTCATCACCGATTCTATATTGGGATTGGAATTCGGTCAGGTGAGGAAGCGAAAGTTCTATTTTGAGCTTGAGATATCCCTTGTTTAACAGTTCGTTAAGTTCGACATCGAGTAATTTCTTATCAATAAAAATCTCTTGAAATGCCGGCATTGTATTTCAGATAAGTATGGAGGTTTTGCTCAAACTTTTTAAAGAATTTACGCGCTTCAGGTGTACAGACTAAGTTAGGGCTTAGCGCAACAAATATGAAGAAAAACCTCGTCCTAACGGGATTTAAGCAAGAAAACATTAAAAATTCAACATTTTATGGGTGAAATACCTCGAGCTATCAGCGGGTTTGCATGCTTGAAACGCTGTCACGAAGGGTTTTATCAAACGACGAACTGAACCCTGATGATATTGGGCCAGGAGCAGGGTTAACAAACAAAGCCCTGGTTTCCAACGGCTAAAGGACCAGATGGGGCCCACTCTAAATTGTTCATGTCCGGCACGTGCATCAAACCTCTGGATCTCAGCATCCATATGTTTTGTTCTTTGAGTCGTGCCAAATGACGACAACACTTGTGACCAACACCCGTTTAGGAATAATTTTTTTATCGGTAAGACAAAGGATCTCAGACCGCTTTGTCCAATGCTTATTATCGCACTGCTTTCCGTTGCGTTGTGTATTCTCTTACTCATTCTTGCCTTTATCACGAGAACAAAAGTTTACTTAAGCGGAATTCTTATGTCCCTGTCAGCCCTTGTGTTGTTCATGATTATCATCGAGGCCTATTACAGATCCTTTATTAAATACAAAGACCCGGTGACCACCGGAGCGTTTAACGAATCGTACCGGGAAGGCAGCTTAATCGGGTATCATCTCAGTGGCACGGGTCCGATGAAAGCTGTCAGCGCGTTCCCCGAAGGGGATACAATTTTTAATACTGACTATACACTGGTAGAAGGCAGATTTCGGGATGGCCAACCGTTTAGTCATCGGATTGGTTACAATTCCGATGGCTTGCCTGAATACGTTTTTCTGGGATGCAGCTTCACGTTTGGTGACGGTTTGGCCGACACGGCAACGCTCCCCTGGCAATTCGGAAAATTGAATTCCGCCAGAACCGTCAACCTCGGATGTTCAGGGTACGGGCTGCACCAGGTCTATCAGATGTTCAAAAGTACTTATTCGGGGCGAGACAATTCGAACCGGACTTTTGTATACTCATTTCTGTCCGATCATTTCCTGCGAGCTACGGGTGTACACTCGTGGAATATCTACGGGCCTTACTTTACACAACAAAATGATTCACTCCGCTATGCGGGCCGTTTAAATAATTCGGGGAAAGTTAACCACCGGAAATGGGGATATTATTTAAGCCTCGGAGAAAGCTTCAATTTTATTTACGATAACTACGAACGAATTGCGCTATCGAACAGAATCGAAAATTTCACAGAACGGGACTATACATATTGTTTCAATATCTTAAAACATCTCGCAAGAGAAATCCAACAATCCGGCGGAAGGCTTGTAATACTAAACTGGAATAACGACAACTGGGGCTACAGAGGATTTCCGATCCTGAATCAGGAACAGATCGATGCAGATATTATGGGTCTGGAAACAGACAACGTTGCGGTATTTAATGCCTCCGATATTCTCGATCTGAAATCTGAGGAAAACTTTATCCCATACGATGGTCATCCCAACCGGTTTGCAAACGAGAAGATTGCGAGATTTCTTTCCGAAAGAATTAAATAAACTTTTCGCAGAAAAGTCCTGGGAATTTCAATCTCTGCCTGGGGCTTCACATATCAGGTAGACACGCTGCTCAATTCGTTCACCATTTTCTGTAAACACCAATTCACCGGGACCTGTCAAATGCCTTCCGGCGGTTTCGCGTTCCAAAACTGCCGAAATCTGAACCTGCACCGAATCCTTTTTGAAAACATTCGACCACTCCCCCTTGTCCATCACGACCGAATTTACCGGCTCCAGCAAAAATTGCTGATTGTCGTACTTCGCCCGCAAACTTCCGTCCTGGTGAATCAGGCCGATGACGGCGTTCGGGCGATCAGTTTCTTTAACCATGACGATTCCATTGACGGTCTCCATGTCTGAACAAGTGATGCGAAAGGGTAATAAAGCATGTGCAGCCGAATTGTCAAGATACAGGCCCAGGGAATCGAGCAGATATGATTCTCCTATTGTAAAAGTCGCGGTATCAAGGAACAATTTCAGTCCCTTATCTGCAGTCATCTTTCCGAATTGATATGCCACTCTTTCTTTCCCGTATTTCAACAACGGGCAATTCAATGAATCCATCGCTTGTGCGACACGATCCTTTTTCGGATTGGCACATTCAGCCAGGAGAAGACAGCATATCAGCCATGATGCTTGCTTTTTCATATGTGACTTTTTTATCCCTTCGGCAACCGGCGAAAATTTCCCCCAGTATCGTTTTGAAGTCCATCCGTCCCAGCACCAACTACCCATTGGAAATCCTGCAGATCGCAGGTTTGAAAGGCGAAATGAGTTCATTCGCATATAAAAGTAATGGATGCTATAAGTTACTATTTTCCATTGAATTTTGATTAGTCTGTGTCCTGCTCAGGCACGGTGCGCCGACGCTTAGATCACGCTCCAGGCAAGCCTTACAGGCTCGTAGTACGAGACACCAGCCGCACCCCCGGATCCCGATGTGCAAACATGGATGTCACTCCGGTGAACATCACTGCCACCAGAAGAATAAGTTTTACTTTCAAAGCGTTGGTCTTTAGCGATTAAAATCTGCCGAAACTTAAATATTTTTGAATTGTCATCCAACGCACGAACGGCAGGCTGAAGGACGGCGGTCTCAACTGGGCACTATGGTATCGTCACTTCTCCAGTCGCGAAAGAAATTGGTTCAACATCGGAGCACTTTTCTTTGTTGTCAACCTTTTTGCGCCTTTGGTTACACATAAATGGTTTCATGAGAAGATTAAGCCCAACCTACTGACTATGCGATTTCCATTCCTGTCAACGAACCAATGGTTAACGGTGCTGCGGATTGCCGTAGGGCTTATGATGGCCGCCCACGGAGGCATCCGGACGTATGCCGGCACTGTAGGCGGGTTTGGCGGCTTTCTTGAAAGCAAAGGTTTCCCTGCCGGGGAAGCGATTGCATGGGCAATTACCGTATTTGAAATCGCTGGTGGCATAGCGCTTGCGTTGGGGTTTTACGTCCGCATCCTGGCTGCGATCTTTATCCTGGAATTGATTATGGGGATCATCCTGGTTCACGCTGCCATAGGATGGTTCGTGGTAGGTTATACAAGTGGAGGCGCGGAATACAGCACCTTGCTGATACTTTGCCTTATGGTGATTGCTTCTGTAAAAAAGTAAAACCAGCCAGATTCAATTTGGACGCCTTTGGATGACATTTACGTTCGACATTGTTCCCCCAACAATTGCCATCATACATGATTTCTGATCATGTATTCACAAGTTCCCGTAAGAGCGGCTTCTTTTCTTTGACGGACTTATTGAAAAGTGGCTCCTAAAATGTCGGGAGCCGTGTGACTGCAAGGTTATACCGAACTCCTGTCGATTGTAGTCAACGACAGCTGGAGCAGAAAAACCATGAAAGATATTACAGCCATCAGGCTGATAATAAGGAATGCGATGCCCTTGCCTTTCAGATCCTGATGGCGTTCCGGAATAAGTTCGAACACCGTAAACAAGGTTTTAGCCGAACGCCAACAGAAAACAACGAAAAGGGTGAAGCAGACCAGCAGTCCTGCGACTTGTGCGACGACCGAGCCCTGAGAAACGAAATGCCCGATGGTGACGACAACGATCCCCGATATTCCGCCTGACGCAAGTGCGGTCTTCGCCTTGAGACCAATCAGCATGACTGACACGATCCCACAACAGATCAGGAACACGCCGTAGTAAAAGAGTAATGAAGGAAGAAACAATGAATTCATTTTTATCGGAGTTACGCACAAGTATATAAATAATGAATTCAAAAAGGAACAGTCTGGCGATGGCGCTGAACAGAACTTTTTCAGATCTCACCTCATTGAACAAGTCAGGGGGAAGAAATTAACACTCCTGGCCGCCAACACCCTGATAACTTGTATCGCAGCAGTTGATTAGGCGCCCACCTTATGTGATCAGGATCTTATTAAATTTTCAACGACCGATGTACCGTTGCCAGTTCTTACCAGATAAGGACTCATTTCAATATTAAATTTGCTTTTATACGCGTTGGCAACTTCACTCGCGAACTCCCCGACAAGACTTTCCTGAACAATGCTAATAGTACATCCCCCAAATCCTCCACCCATCATCCGTGATCCCAAAACTCCACTAAAATTTTTCGCCTGGTCCACCAGAAAATCCAATTCCTTACAACTTACCTCATACAGAACAGAAAGTCCCGTATGCGTTGCAAACATTTTTTCACCAAATTCCCTGAGTTTTCCGTATTGAAGGTCTTCACTTCCTTTTAAAACCCGCAAGTTTTCCTGCACCACATAAAGACATCTTTCATAAACTTTCCCGGGAAATAAGTCACGACACTCCGTCAGGATATCTTCCCCCACTTCGCGCAGACTATTTATCTCAGGGTACTTGCTTTTCAAAATTCTCACGCCTTCCTCACATTCCCTTCTCCTTGTGTTATACTCGGAAGAAGCCAGTGAATGCTTCACGTTCGTATCGCACAATAAAAGACAATGACCCTCAAGCTTTAGCGGAAAATAATTATAGGCCAGGGACTGACAATCTAAAACCATTACGTGATCCTTCTTACCCATCATGCTTGTAAACTGATCCATGATTCCACATTTAACGCCCACGTAATTGTGCTCAGACCATTGAGCAATATGAATCATGTCAAGCCTTGAGAGTTTAAGGTCGAATAACTCATTGAGCGCAAATACAAAACCACACTCCAATGCCGCAGAAGAAGATAGTCCGGCGCCCCGGGGGGAGATCACCATCAAAAACACAATTGAAGTTTCTTATCTTTAAACCTCTGGCATTAAGCCGGTAAAGAATTCCAACAAAATAGCTCGCCCACCTATGAAATTTTACTGTTTCGAGGTCTGAAAAATCGATCGTGAAAAATTCATCATATTTTATAGAGTAAATAAACGATTGCCCATTCGCTGCAGGGGCCAAAGCAATTTGAACACCTTTATCAATGGCTGCCGGCATTGCGTAACCACAATTATAATCTGTATGCTCGCCTATGAGATTAATTCTTCCGGGAGAAGAAACAATCATCGGTACCGTATTGAATAGGTCCATGAACTTACGCCTGACAATGGCAATCACTTCTGTTTGATTTTGATTAGATCTGGAATCGTTTTTAGTCTGATACAATTGCATGCTGATGATGGTATAGTAAGGAAATGAAAAGGCCTCACGATTCATGAGACCCCTTCATCCTAACCCAATATTTTTATTCCTTCAGAAAAATCTTCGTACTTCCGCTTTGCTGATGACGAAGAAAATAGATTCCTGGTTTGAGATTCGCGAGGTCGGCCCCTGAACCTTCAAACTTAATAACCTCCTGCCCCATTTTCGAGATGATACTGAAGTTGCCTTCAGCACCCCCGACCTCCATGTATTGACTGACAGGATTTGGATAGACACTCAGTTTACGCTCCTGATGAATCACAACAGATTCCGCTTCGGGTTCCGCGGTTCGGGTAATGCCAGCATTCTGAATCGCACGGAAGTCGTCAATAAAGGAATAATTGAATTGATTTTCGTCCGAAGAATTTTTAACAACAGTTCGATTGACAAACAACGGATTGAGCACCCATGGATCTGTATTAATGGTGAAGGGTGCGCTTCCATATGTCTGATACATTCCATATGTTGCCACGTTGAATTTGGGGAACGCCGTAAATTTTGCCCAGGCATTGGAAAGATAGTGCTTTCTATTTTCGAACCAGGTGCTGTTTTGCAGAAACGCTACCCACTCATTACGGCTTACCGGAGCTGTGTTGAGCGTGAAGTTTAAATATTCATAAACTTTCCAATTGGCCGGGCGACCATATTGTGTATTGAGAATAGCGGGTATCGTAACATCCAGATTATTTTTCCAATGTTTCATTAAGGAAAACTCAGTAACCAACATTCTCTGATCGGTCCTAAGCCGGCTGTTAACAAAATTGAAAGCAGTAGTGATCTGATTGATGTCATCATGATGGATATGCAAATCAGCCCCGGCAATCCAGGTGTTGTCCCTGGCAAAAGTGAGGTAGTCGTTTACAGCCTGAGTTTGCTCTGTTGTGAGCCAGAGGCGGTTAAAAGCTCCAATGTAGATTGGCACCTTCCGGGTTTGTCCGCTGCGATAATTTAATACAGCGATGGCTGCCCTCTTGTAGTAATTTACAAGTCGGCTGTCTCTTTGATCAGGTATGGATTCAATAAATGGTTCATTGCCGGCCACGATTATATCCGCATCGTCATAGAGACGGCCAAGAATTGTGCTTACATAGCCAAGATCGGCGTCAATTGCAGCGGTGCCTGTAGGAAAATTTCTGCCCGTAAAGTCGAACTTAAGACTCAATATCACTTTGTAACCAGCAGCTTTCGCCGCTTCCAACTTCGCCAGTCCCTCGTTGGTGTTGATGTTCAGGACGCCATTCTTATAATCGAAGTAGTTAATGAATACGCGCATCCAGGTGGTTTGCGTACGATCAAGATCAGCCACATCGATGTTGGCAATTACACCGTTGTAGTTCACTCCCATACTCTGGGCGAAAACGGATCCGGCAATCGCCCACCAAAGAATAACAACAAGAAGGAATCCTTTGGATCGTTTAGAATTTAGGTTTTCTTTCATTTGGTTAGTGTTTTTAGTGTTTATCAAACGAATGCATCAATTCTGCAAACGTTCGAATACAAGCTAGATATCGTTTAAACAGACGGCCCGCACGGCTGTGCAATTGATCTGGACAATTGTTGAAAAAGCATTTTTTCGGGCGAGGAGATCTTTTTTGTTCCAAAATCATGTGAAATCACCGCCCTGGGAATCCGCGGCTATCGTGATCTTCCAGGTTCTTCTGCGTAACTCGACTTATAATGTCTGGAAGCCACTGCCCGAAGCATTTCCGCACTTACCTCAGGCGTAAGGTCGCGCTGTGGATTGGCGAACATCTCATAACCAACCATGAATTTTTTAATCGCGGCGGACCGCAGCAAGGGTGGATAAAATACCATGTGCCAATGCCATTCGGGATGTGGCATACCGTCTGTCGGTGCCTGGTGAATACCTGCGGAATATGGAAATGAGACTTCGAATAGATTATCGTATCGCGTGGTGAGCGCTTTTAATATCTCCGCAAAATCCCGCTGCTCCTCTTCTTTCATCTCATTGATGTGTGACATCGCACGCAACGGAATAATTACTGTTTCAAAAGGCCATACGGCCCAGAAAGGAACAAGGGCAACAAAGTTTGCATTTACCATAATGATCCTTTCGGCTTTCTTCATCTCATTCAGCGCGTAGTCTGTCAGCAGTGTTCTTCCATTCTCTTTGTAATAATTCCACTGGTGCAGCTGCTTCTTGAGTGGTTCCACAGGTACGGACTGCTGCGCCCATATCTGGCCATGAGGATGCGGATTAGAGCATCCCATTACGGCACCTTTGTTTTCAAAAATTTGAACGTAATTAATGAAATCCAGCGCCCCCAAATCGTGATACTCTTTCATCCAAAGAGATATCACCCGCTGAATTTGCTCAACGGTCATTTCGGGCAGCGTGAGATCATGGCGTGATGAAAAACAAATGACCTTACAAATACCTCTTTCTGTTTTGGCTTTGAAAAGTGTCTCTTCAAATTCCGAATCGGAAATGTTATTTGTCAGTGCCGAGAAATCATTGACAAATGAAAGTGGTGTTTTATAATCCGGATTTTGAATTCCGCCACTTCGCGTGTTTGTAGGACAGAGGTAACACTGTGGATCGTATTTTGGAATTACTGTTCCGTCCGGTTTTTCAACCTGTCCTTGCCAGGGCCGTTTGGCCCGATGTGGCGACACCTGCACCCACTCACCCGTCAGGGGATTATACCTTCTGTGTGAATACTGTTGTAAATCGAATTCTGACATATTTAATCGGTCAATTAAGAAATAATATCCTTCTCCCCCGTGAACGACCAGCTTCGGTTCTCTGTCGAAAGAATTTATGGTCATTGTTCGAAAACAAGATTCCAATTCATTTCAAAACGTCTGGTCAGACAGAAATTGCCAGGGCAAAACGCGCCTGCACCAGGAAGAATTGAAGCGGATTGTCTAGCGTAGTGCTTTCAAGGATTTGTGAACACGTATGACGTTTCTCTAAAGTTTTCTGTGGATCAATTCTTTTCAACAATACGCCTTAACTTTTCTTTCATACTTTTTAGCCGGTCAGGCAATGAGTCGGCAAGGTTGTGACGTTCGCCAATGTCTTTTTGCAAATCATATAATTGCTCTGTATCCATCAGGCCATGTTCAATATTCTTACCGGCCATCCACGCAGGTGCCGTGCCCGTGTGTGGCTGAATATATTTCCAATGATTTTCCCTCAAGGCAAGCGTAAACGCCTCCTCGACCATTACTTCTCTTCCCCGGTCACTTTCGCCCAGCCAGGCATCCAGAAAATTTTCGCTGTCAGTATTTTCGTTCTCTATGGACTGCCCTGTTAAAGCAGCCAATGAAGCCAGTAGATCAACCTGCGTCAGCAATGCATCAGATTCCTTCGGTTTAATTCTTGCCGGCCAATAAAGAATCGTGGGTACCCGGGTACCCGCTTCAAAAGCCGAATATTTTCCCCCGCGAAAAACACCGGAAGGATTGTGCTCTCCCAATAGCGTCACTGCGTTATCCTCATAACCATCATCAAGCACGGGACCATTGTCACTGGTAAATATGATCAATGTGTTTTTTTCCAGACCCTTTCTCTTAAGCCCGGCGATGATTTTTCCAACTACCCAATCAACCTGGGCAATTGCATCACCTCTTGGGCCCATCGTACTTTTGCCTGTGAACTGTTTGTGCGGCAAGCGTGGGACGTGTATATCATGAAATGAGTAGAAAAGAAAGAAGGGTTTATCGTGTGAACGTTCTATAAAGTCGAACGCCTTTTCATTGAAAGTATAAGCAAAATCTTCATCCACCCAGCGGGCCTTCTCACCGCCACTCATGAAACCGATTCTGCTCACACCGTTTATTACGGTATTGCTATGCTGTGGATCAGCTTTCATTTTCAATAGCTCGCGATGCTCTGTGCCTACAGCATCATTACCAATGCGATTGATATAATCTACCGCTATAGGGTCATCTGCATCGTGGTTGACCACATATCCATCTTCAACAAATACAGTGGGAACACGATCGCCTGTAGCCGGGATTAAAAATGAATAATCAAAACCTATCTCGTTGGCCCCTGGCGTTATGTGATCATTCCAATCTATCTTGCCGATGCCCAGGCCGAGATGCCACTTTCCGACCACTGCAGTATTATATCCAGCTTTCCTTAACATTTTGGGCAACGTTATAACCGATGTATCAATGAGCAGGGGCGCGTCTCCCGGTAGTATCGCGGCATTATTTCTAAAGGCATATTTTCCTGTCAGCAACGAATAACGTGAGGGCGTGCATGTAGCGGCGGGACAATGTCCATCCGTAAAACGAACGCCGTAACGCGCCAGGCTGTCAATATTCGGAGTCGCCACACCTTTGGCACCATAACATCCCAGATCAGCATAACCCAGATCATCGACGTAAAAAAGGATGATGTTCGGTTTTTCAGGTCTCAAAGAATGCTTGCATCCGGAAACCAAAGCGCCAACTGCCAATAAACCGACAGCTATGGCATTGCGAAGTTGCCACCAATTGTCGTTCGCTAATCGATATCTCATTTTACCTGTCCTTTGCGAACAACCTCACAGAAATCGTGAAACCAAAGCGGGTTCGGCGTATAGGTGCCATTGGGTTGCACCGTTAAGCTCTTCATGGGAAAAATCGGGTTGATGAACCACGTGGGAGAATCAGGTCCCATTTTTTCAGGGGCCGATTGACTTAAAAAACCATAAGTAGCCAGCACAACTCCATGCTTCTGAAAATAGCGATAATACGTTTTCATAAAGTGCGCCGGAAACCATTTGCGCGATGCAAACATTTCCTCCCACTCGGTGGCGCTGACACGCTCGGTGTTCGCCTTGCTGTACCATTGATACAATTTCATGGATGGGGAATATCCATATTTTTTCGCAAAAGCGATTCCCCCCTCACTATCTCCCAACTCATCTGATACATGTTTGTTGTACAAGCGAAATAACGAAAACTCGGGAACGATGATCGGCTTAAGTGGCATGATGGATCTCACAAATCGAAAACATTCCTCCATTTCCGACGAATCTGAAATATGAAGATGAATTGAAAGTCCTTTGATTTTCGTATTGGTTTGGGCAAGCTTAATCAATCCTAACACGCCCGGCTTCACCTGTTCCTCTTTAAGGAACAACCGCGGCAACGATCCTGTATAAATATCAGGACGTTTCAGCTCCGGGTGGCTGGTGTAGTACACCTCGACCACCTCCGACAAAAGACGTTCCGTAAAACGCACAAGCGGCACAATGCCATCGCTATCGAATTGCAAATCCTCTGCTTTCGTTTCAAGATTCGGTTCATTCCCGAGCTTGAAAATATCGACGTATGGTCCAACGCGTTCCAGTATTTTCCCCGCTACCGAAAAATATTTTCTTTCTGCTTCGGAACCAGGTTCGGGAATTTGCAGATCGAATTTTTTGAAGTCCCATCGAAAACCAAAGGCTACTTTGTACCCGGCTTTTTTCGCCTGAATCACTTTTTCAAGTCCAACTTCGGTGTCAGGGTCTTTCTTTCCATTTATATATTCGAAAATGTAAGGCGTGGTTCGCACCCAATCTACCGGCGTCTTCTTTAAGTATGTAAAATCGATAATTTCAGGATCATGATTAAAATTTGCGCCCACTTCCTGCGCCTCCGTCGCGAAGGTCAGGCAAGTGAAAAAATTAACAAGCAAAAGAATAGCGTAAATGCGCTTTGGCATATTGATTGGTTATTAGGTGTGTATTCGGAATAGAGAGAATAGCGAAGGAAAAACTATTTCAGGCCGTTAAGTTTTTTTATTAAGGTGATTTCGTCTTTGCTAAATGGTGTTCCATCCTTTCTAAAGATATCATGGAACCACAATTGAGGTTCATCGCCTGAAGGAACAGGTGTATCCCAGGCAAATATCGTATTCGTTTTACCCGCAACAAGGCCCCAGTTGATCGCACCAACATTTTTTTCTTTCAGCATGGGCATGATGGTCTGAAATAAACTGCCGTTTCTCCTGGCCATGTATTCGGTGCAAATCAAAGGGCGGCCATATTTTGACAAAGAATCAATGACTTGCCGGTGTTCATCGATAAACCTGTATTGATGATACGTGATCACGTCCGAATTCGTTAGCTGGAACTTGTTGAGTTCGGCAAAATCTCTATTACCATTCCAAACACCAGCGGTCAAAGGTTGCGAGGGGGCCGCTTGTCTTGCCCATTCAAAAACACTCTTCAGCAATGGCAGGCTCTTATTAAACTGCTTGTTGTTCCCAGGTTCGTTGTATAAATCCCACATCAATACCCTGTCATCTTTTCCAAAAGTTGTCAGAATATCGCTGACATATTGTTCAAGAACGATCATGGTATCGGGATGATTGTAAATCATTGTTCCGGGATCTCTGACCCAACCGCTGTTATGCACCCCAGGTTTGGGAGCAGGCTGCTTTCCCGGAGTGTAGCTGTCATTCCAGCAATCATCAAAGAAGACAAAAACCGTTTTTATTCCATGCTTGCTGGAAATGGAAAGGTATTCATTGAGCCGTTTCTTAAAACCGTTCTTGTCCGTGGTCCATAAGAGGTGATGCAGATAAACCCGCATGCAGTTAAAGCCCAGGTCAGATGCCCAACCGAGTTCCCGGTCAATTGTTGTGGGGTCGAATGTCTCCTTCTGAAACATCTCCAGCTGATTAATGGCCGTACTCGGCTGAAAATTGCTACCTGTCAGCCAACCTTGTTTGGCGTACCATTCCTGCGCTTTTTTTTCCGGCCATCTTTTGTCCTGCGTATAGCTGACATGAGTACCTGCGTTGAACAGGAGTATCAGTAAAAGAATTCTATAAATATTTTTTTTCATTTTATAATTCTGCAAGTGGAATACTAAAAATTAGGTCTTACCAGTATCGACTTCGTGAAACTTGGCTTTGTGCCTTCGTGGCGTTATTGCAGTTTTTTTCTCTCAGCGAAGACACTAAGTCACAAAGTTTATGTAGCACCCGTCAATAATAACTAAGTATAAATAAGACGGCTTATTTACGGATACGTTTAATAACCATCATTTTGTCCGCATATCTTATTAGCGTCGATTTCAACCTGAGGGATTGGATATAGTTTATGTTTCTCGGCTGCAGCCGCGATGCCACGTGCCTGCGCCATGGATATAAATTTTCCGTGACGGAGCAGGTCTTCTCTTCTTTTCCCCTCGGCTACAAATTCCCACCCGCGCTCTCTCAGGATCAGATCCCTGTACACTTCTGTACCGGTGGCATCCGCCAGTGTAAGGTCAGCAATACCCGCCCGTTGTCTTACCTGGTTGATCAGGTCAAGAGATTCTTGTGTCGGACCGTTCAATTCATTCAATGCTTCCGCCTTTGTCAACAAGATGTCAGCGTATCGGATCAGGGGTACGTCATTACCGCTGTGATTACCTGAAGTGGCATTATCCCAATATTTCAGGCATCGCGCGTTGTCGGCAGTGGCCATCAGGTTAACGGTTGCCCCTGCGAGATTGGTGTAGCTCCGTACGATAAGAACAGCCCTTTTATCGTTAGTCAGATCAAATGAATTTACAAATCCTGAACGTAGACGGTACTGAGTGGCAAAATTGGCCATACCCGGTACCCAAACATATTCGGGAATTTGGCTCGACGTTCTGAAATTGGGAGGTAGCGCGCCGGCGGTATACCAGTTGCCATAGTCAACCTGATTAAGACACGGTATCACCATGATCATCTCTTTATTCCCTTCGTTGGCAACCGTGAACAGTTTTGTAGCATCATGGAAAAGCTCGTAATAATTGAAATTGATCACATTCGATGCCGCGTCTGCGGACTTCTGCCATTGCATCGTGTTCAGATAATACTTTGCGAGTATTCCCCATCCCATTCCTTTATTGGCGCGGCCGAAAGCTTCTTCCTGACCAGGATCCGGAAGATCGGCTATAGCAGCGAGCAACTCTGTTTCAATGAAAGTGCGAATCTCTTCATCTGTTGCTCTCTGAAGCTGTGTAGGGGAGTCACTCGTAGTTCGAAGCGGAACCCGTCCGAACCATTTGTACAGTGTTTCGTAGGCAAAAGCTCTCAAAAGTCTGGCCTCGGCTGCCAGAAGTTTTCGGGTCTCTTCAGACACATTTGCTCCGGGCAAATTTTCCAATACGAGGTTGGCATCTCTGATGCAACGATAATTGGGTGCCCAAACGTCCGCCTGAAAAGTTCCCAGGGATGCATCCCACGTAAAATTGATTATCTGCGACATCGTCAAAAATTCCGTTCCCCCGCTGTTCACGCCGATGTCGGTATTGACTTCTGAATTATTGATCAGCCATCTGGATGGGGTGGAATTCTGAATCTGCCGGTATGATGAATAGAGCAGCGCGGTTATGCCAGCTTCGGTTTGGATTGCGCCCTTATCCAGTTCAGTCGGAGGTCTGACGTCAAGTGCCTCTTCACAGCTCCACTCAGTAAGCGAAGCAAGTAAAATCATACTTAATAGAATTATCTTTTTCATGATTGCCGGTTTTATAGTTGAAAGTTCGCTCCTATCAAGAATACCCGCGTCATCGGATAAGAGCTGTAATCTATTTTCAGAACATCGTCGCCAATTGAATTTACCGCTGGATCTATGCCCGAATACTTTGTGATAGTAAAAAGATTCTGTCCTGTTACAAACAATGATATATTCCTGAATGGCCCTTTATTGAGGTTGATGTTATAGTTGATCCGGGCAGACTGCATTCGTAAATAGGAAGCATCTTCCACCGTCTTTGAATTGACTTGTTGCTGTCCTTGTGATGTCGGGTTTACAAATGAGGGATACTCATTGGAAGGGTTTTCCGGGGTCCAGCGGTTGAGGTATGGCTCGGCAAGCCTGTTGCGTCTGAAGCTTACCGGGAAGTAACTATCCACTGCAACTGAATTTAATATGCTGCCACCCTGCGCGCCTTCCATGAACACCGATAAGGAAGCATTCTTATACTTGAACGTGCTTGAAATACCATAGGTGAAATCGGGAAGGGACTTACCGAGTATGGTACGGTCAGCGGCATCTATGGTTTTATTTCCATCCCTGTCTTCAAATTTCAGGTCACCAGGTCTTACGGAAACAGGATATCCCGTAAAATCGTCGTCCGTCTGCCACACACCGATCACATTGTATCCATAGTACGAACCTATCGATTCGCCTGGCGTGATGATACCTGCATTGGTAACGGGTCCTGCCGTGCCGGTATAGATTTGTTCAAGCGGGCCGAGGCTAAGGACTTCATTTTTTATCTTTGAGTAGTTACCACCTACACTCCACGTAAAATTGTCAGCGCGGATAACATCGCCTGACAACATCAGATCGATGCCGGTATTTCTCATGCTGCCGGCATTCACCGTTTTAAAACCAAACCCGGTGCTTGGCGGTTGGGGCAAATTCAAAAGCAGGTCAGAGGTTTTTCTTGAGTAATATTCTATGGAACCAAAAAGTCGTTTTTCAAAAAGTGAAAAATCAATTCCGATATCTGACTGAACCGAAGATTCCCATTTCAAATCCGGGTTCGCCACACGCGAAGGCGCAAACAGTGTCGCTCGTTGTCCGTCAAAAACAGGTCCGGAGCTATTTGCGCTATAAGTGGCCAGATACAAATAGTTGGCAATTGCCTGACTTCCTACCGAACCATAACTCGCGCGTAATTTTAATTCGTCCAGGAATTTTACGCCTTGTAAAAAAGATTCTTCATGCATTTTCCACGCAACGGCGGCTGATGGGAAATACCCGAATTTATTGTTAGGTCCAAATCTTGACGAACCGTCTGCGCGGAAAGAAGCCGTAAGCAAATACCGGTTCTTAAACGCGTAATTTACCCTGCTTAAAAAAGAGACGATAACTGCGGACGCGCGGCCACTACCGATCGTGTTGAGCGCGGCATTACCACTGCCGATGGCATCGTATTTTAAGTCCGGCGACGTATATCCCCTGCCGCTGCCTTGAAACGAGTCGGAACCAAAATGCTCATAGGTAGTTCCAAGTACGGCATTGACGGAGTGATCATCATTTACGGTTTTGTTATAATTAAGGGTACCCTCTCCCATGTAATAACTCACTGAACCAGTGTTTACCGAAGCCATTCCGCCATTCGCAGCACCCACAATGGTCTCAGGATCGATCCATGTATTTCTTCTGCTTGTATTTATATCGCCGGATACTCTGACTTTGGCCGAAATATCCGGGTGGATAAAGTATTCTCCATAAACAGAACCAAAAGTCCTGAAGCTGGTGCCATTGGAATACTGCCCATCAATCAATGCCAATGGATGATCCATTGTAGACATGAATGGAGAACGATTGTATTCGCCGTTGTCGTCAAATATAGGATAGGTAGGGTCATAGTAGATTGCCGAATACAGCGCACTACCGTTTTCATTTATACCAAGGCCAACTGAATTGTATTTGTCATCGATAAACGAGGTGTTAATGCTTACGCCAAGCGCATATTTCTTTGCGATGGCGTTCTCGATGTTAAGACGTAGCGTATACCGCTCTGTGCCCGATTTTTTTATCACCCCTTCCTGTCCAAAATAGCCAAGTGATGCATAGAACTTCGTATTTTCTTTTCCGCCGGAGAAGTTCAGGTCGTGCGATTTCGTGATCGCATTCTGATAGAGCTCCTTTTGCCATTCGTCATTCACGACTTCGTTTACCACCCTTTCTGCCGCTACCCCTCCACCGTCATCGATGATCGCATTTAGAACATCGCGGTATTCTTCTCCGCTCAGCAGATCCAGGCTGTTGGAGGGCTTTGAAACACCATACTGAATATTGTAACTCAATTTCAAACCACCAGCTGAACCTTTCTTTGTTGTGATCAACACCACACCATTCGATCCGCGTGCTCCATAAATGGCCGTGGCCGATGCATCTTTGAGGATCTCGATCGATTCGATGTCTGCAGGATTTATCCCGTTTAGCGGATTACGGACATTGGGGTTAAAAGCAACGCCTGCAACACCAGGAGACCCCACTGGTGCGATATTGTTTACCGGCATTCCATCAATTACATAAAGTGGATCGTTGCCGGCACTGATCGAGCTGATGCCCCTGATCTTAACACTCATGGCGCTGCCGGGCTCGCCGCTTTTCTGATACACTTGTACACCGGATACTCTGCCCTGAATTGCTTGTTCCACATTCACCATAGCTCCGGGTGTGAGGTCGTCTTTCTTTAGCGATACAACCGATCCGGTCACATCACTTTTTTTCACTGTTCCATATCCCACCACTACGATTTCCTGCAACGTGGTAATGTCGGGCACCAGGACCATGTCTATCACAGAACGGCCGTTTATTTGTACCTCTTCATTCACATAACCTATGAAACTGAACGACAACCGTGCATTCGGTGAAACCGAAAGGGTATATTTTCCATCAGCATCTGTAACAGTTCCGTTCGTTGTTCCCAACTCCAGTATGTTGGCACCAGGCAAAGTTTGCCCGCTGTCCTGCGATTTTACCTGCCCTGTAATCTGTATCTTGTCCTGGCCAAATCCATGGACAACAGCCAGCAAGACCAGGCAACTGGCCATAACTGCCATGTGTACAGAGCTTTTATTTGAGCGTATTGATATTTTCATATCTGTATGATAATTTGATTTAGTTGTTTCATTATCTGTATTAGAATTTGTCATAGCTGGAGGGCAGTGAGCGCATGATCCAGGATCGCGATATGCTATGTTGGATGAAAGGTTTCATATGACTCTGCATTTTTCTTTTTCATCTGTCTATTCCTGTTTCAGTTCCATTGAATTCCCTGTTGAAGTCCCGTCAAGCGCGTAATTTTTGACGGCACTCGTGGTATAGAGGCCAATATCGAATGAGGCATTTTCGGCCGCCTTATCCAGTATCACCGATAAAACATTTTTACCGCTCTTCATCAAGTGCTTCTGGTTGCTTATGTCTACATGGGTATAATGTCTTTTTCTGCCCCCCTTGTCTTCATGCTTCCATAGCAACTTGCCATTCAGGTACACCTCTATTTTAGCATTGGGCACATAATGTTTTAAGTAGAGTTTATCTGGCATGGTTGTCGACTCAAACTCTTTTCTCAAAAACAATTCTTTACCGTCCCAGGTGGTCGCACTGTCAAGGAAAAAATTATCGTATGTCGTTAAGGGAGTATTTTGTTTTTGCCATTGAAAGTCATCGAATTCGGTAGAAGTCCAGCCATTTGAAGGAAATGCGCTGGAAACGTTCCATTCGTTTGGTTCTGATTCGGCGTCACGCACAAAATAATAAGCATCCCAGTAGTCCTCATAAAGGGGCAGGATCATTTCACGAATCTTATCATGCTCGATTTTCACCACTTCACGGTCGTAGGTAATGAGCCCGTTAACTTCCCCTTCCACATCAGTGGTCTGTGTATAGATCGCAGCCGAAAGACCGGCGCTCACCAAACCCTTCAGACTCGAAATGAGTTTTTCAAATTCATAAGCGAATTTTTCCTTATCGCTATAGGTGAGGTATCCCCAGTTTTTCTTATCCCACCACAAGTGATCCTTAACCGGGTAACCCAAGCCGCCAAACTCACCTACGACCGCGGCCCGGTTGTTCTCTGCCGCTTCCATGCCGGGACCTGGGTAGATATGGACATCAATAATATCGCCTGCACCCCGGTCAGCCCAGCCGCTCGGCGAGTCAACCAATCTGGAAGCGTCATATTTTTTTACCCACTCCGTTATCCGTTTAGTGTCATATTGCCCCCATCCCTCATTAAAAGGCACCCACACCAAAAGGCTGGGATAGTGTGCGAGTTGATCCATCATGTTTTTAAGTTCCCGTTCAAATTGCTTTGCAGATTCTTCCGGACGTTTTACATCTTCACCTTCCCATGCTTCAATGCGCAAATCTTTGAGGTAATTACCGTTGGGCATGTCCTGCCATACCAACATTCCCATTTTATCGCAGTGATAATAGAACCTGGCGCTTTCCACTTTAACATGCTTGCGGAGCATGTTAAAGCCCATTTTTTTTGTAGCCAATACGTCGAATAGCATAGCTTCTTCACTGGGTGGCGTATAAAGACCATCGGGCCACCAACCCTGATCGAGCAAGCCGAATTGAAACAATGGTTTATTGTTCAACATGATTCGCGTATAACCTTTAGCATCCTTACCAAGGGATATTTTGCGCATCCCGAAATAGCTGCCAACGCGATCTACAACCTGTCCATCTGCGTCGAGCAATTCCACTTTCAGATCATAAAGAAAGGGATCCTCGGGAGACCAAAGCCGGGGAGTAGGGATTTGCAGCGTCACGATATTTTCTATGCCGGGATCATTAACACCGATGGATGACTCGGCTATCATTTTATCAGCGCTCAGCGCAGTTAACCGAATCGTGCAGTCATTTTTAGTCGTGATCGTCTTTACCGTCACCGTCAACGTTCTGCCATCCACATCGGGAATAGCCGTGATCCGATCGATACGATTGTCAGGAACTTTTTCCAACCATACAGTCTGCCAGATCCCCGTTACAGGTGTATACCAGATTCCCTGCGGGTCGGAAACCTGTTTACCGCGAGGTTGTGTTCCCTTGTCGGAGGGATCCCACACACGAACGATTATTTCCTGTTCACCTGCCCTGAGGTATTTTGAAATATCGAAACTGAAAGCATCGAAGCCTCCATGATGAATGCCTACTTCTTTTCCGTTTACAAAGACTTTCGTTTCCCAGTCAACCGCACCAAAGTGCAGCAGTAATCTTTCATTTGCAGTCAGGTCCGGATTTTTAAAGGTGCGTTTATACCAGAGGTAATTATTCTCTCCCACTGTTTTCTTTACGCCGCTTAATTGGGATTCAGCTGCAAAGGGTACGAGGATTTTGCCCTGAAATTTTTCCGGCTCACCCGTTTCTTTAGGCAGAATGGCGTATTGCCAGTAACCATTCAAAATAGAATAATTATCTCTTGTCATCTGAGGCCGGGGATATTCAGTCCAGACCTTCTCTGGGTTGATGTCAGCTGACCACCGCGTTCTTAAATTGGATTTTAAAATATCATCTGACTGGCCAAATGCCCAACCCGAAACTAAAATCAATAGTAACACACCAAAACTCCTCTTCACTCCTTTTTTCATTATCGTACCTGTTTCTTAAGCTATCAGTTAAATTGGAATTGCATTTAATTCGTATCCGGCAAGGGATATACCTGTGTACCATTTGCCGTTTCTTCCCACTTGATCTTCATGCGTGAGACGACGTCAGGATATTGATCAGACAGGTCATTTGTTTCCGTCCGGTCTTTTTCCATATCAAAGAGCTGCCATTTAGTGTCATTACCGAGCTGTACCAGTTTCCATTTTCCCTGTCTGAGACCCTTGCTACCAAAGTGCTCCCAGAAAATAAATTCCGGATCCTGCCTCTCTCCCCTGGTAAAGACCGGAAGTAGAGATTGTCCCTGCTGTGGCGTAATTTTTCTTCCTTTGAATTCCGAAGGGTATTCCGCATTTGCCAGTTCAGTGCAGGTGGCCATGAAGTCCACCACGTGTCCCATTTCGTTCGTGATCACATTTTCCTGCCTGATGCCATTGGGCCAGTGCGCGATCATCGGCGTACAAATACCGCCTTCAAAAATTTTTGACTTATAATATCTAAAAGGAGTATTCGCAGTGTGGGCCCATTGCGGACCGATTCCGGCATGGACTGTTTGCGTACCAGGCATGTTCTCATTGGATTTGACCAATGGAAACACGACGTTCCTTCCATCACGGGTGGTTCCTGCGCGATCAAAACCGGGGCCGTATTTTGCCGGGTCTTCATAACTTGCGCCGTTATCTGAAAGGAAGAGAATTAACGTATTGTCCAGTGCTTTAACTTCTCTTAGCTTATTAATCAGCCTGCCTATTCCCTGGTCCATTCTATCTACCATCGCAGCGTGAACGGCCATTGCATGTGAATCCCACGCTGCATCTTTATTATCGGACCAGTTTTTTTCTGGAAACATCCACGGGGACAATGGCGCACTTGTGCTATCGAACAATCCTAACGCGATCATTTTTTCGTAACGCTTTTTCCGGATTGCCTCCCATCCATCTTTATAGACATCCTCGTATTTGGCGACGTCTTCCGGCAGGGCCTGAATTGGCCAATGAGGCGCCGTATGCGCCACATAAAGAAAAAATGGTTTCTTGTCTTTGGAGAATTGTTCCACATAAGCGACAGCCGTATCGGAAATGGCATCCGTGTAATAATAATTATCGGGCACGGACATCACCTGCTCTTTGCCATTCACCAGTGAAAATGGATCGAAGTAATCGACTACACCCCAAATGTTACCAAAGTATTTATCGAACCCACGGCCAACCGGGTACTGAGCAGTATCTGAAAACGGTCCATAATTTTCCTGATGCCCTAACCATTTTAATTGTTTAGCCGGCTCAAGTTTTCTGGTTTCTGAAATATGCCATTTGCCAGTCATGCCGGTATTGTAACCGGCTTGTTTGAGAACCTCCGCTACAGTAACTGTATTTTCAGTCAGAAATCCGCGATAGCCTGGCTTGCTTTCATCCATGGTCATTCGTCCAATACCGGCCTGGTGCGGATACAAACCTGTGAGAAGAGATGCACGGGATGGGCAGCAGCGCGATGCATTATAGAATTGGTTGAAGCGCATTCCTTTGGCAGCCAGAAGATCCAGGTTCGGCGTTTTGATTTCCCCTCCATAGCAGCCGAGATCAGAAAAGCCGAGGTCATCTGCCATGATAACGATGATGTTTGGCCGGTCTTCAATTAAATTTTTTCCTTTGGGTTCAGTGGAACAACCAGCCGTTATCAGCGCAATGGATAATAAAAAAAGCAACCGCTTCTTAAAATGGTTTTTTGGGAAATTTCCTCTTTGAATATGATTTGCTTTAGTCATCGTGATGTATCCAATATTTTTGCTTCAACCGGTATTGATGGTTATCTATCTGCTTTTTCTTTCGAGAACATCATACGAATGCAATTGCTGTTACAAACGTGTGAACAAGGTAGAATGCTTTAAAGAAAACGACCCGCACGCATGTGCAATTGAACTGGACTATTGTTGAAAAAGGCAGTCTGTACTTTTTTTTGGACGTTTTCTAAGATCAAAGCAGGCCAAATCGCAGAAAAAAACTGAAGTCGTTTTCCCTCAAAAAAATTAGCCGTCAGCTTGCATTGATCTACCGTCTATAAGAAACCGCGGATTAAATTGAAAGCACATCAAGGATGTGTGCGACCTCGACTTTGCCGGAACAACTTCGAGCTGTCGTACACCTATCAGACTTGCCGACCAGCCGTTTTGTATTCCGTAGGATTCACCTGGTACTTCTCTTTAAAAGAGCGGCTGAAGTAGTTAGAGTCTGAATAGCCGACTTTATATGCGATCTCAGAGATAGGATAGTCCGTGACCTTCAACAATTCCGCAGCTTTTTGCAACCGGATGTGCCGGATGAATTCCGAAGCGCTAAGATTAACCAGTTTTTTTAGTTTTAGATGAAGGAGTGAACGGCTGACACACGCTTCCTGCGAAAACACGGTGATATTAAATTCAGCATTATCGAGATGTCGCTCAACAATTTGGGTCAGCTTTAACAGAAAATCCTGATCGCGGTTGGTGAATGACACCTCCATATCTTTCACACTTCCGAATTTCAGAAAATGACTCCTCAGCTTGTCTCGTGTACTGATCAAGTTTTTAATAGTCAGTTCCAGTTCCTTTAATGAGAAGGGTTTGGCGATATAGGCATCAGCGCCGACATCAAGGCCCTCGAGCCTGTTTTCGGCTGTGGTTTTGGCGGTAAGAAGAATTACGGGGATGTGACTGATGTTTATATCTGATTTAACAGCATGGCATAATTCAATACCGTCCATCTCGGGCATCATGATATCGCTTATAATGATATCCGGAGCCGATTTCCTTATTTTATCGAGTGCAATAGCGCCATTACCAGCTTTAATTATCCTGTGATTTTTGCCCAGATGTTCGCTCAGAAAATTGATCAACTCCTCGCTGTCTTCTACAATCATGAGTTGATATTCCTGTGAGGCATTATTCTCTGGATCTGCCTCCAAGCTCCTGTGACCCAGGGGCAGCACATGTTCAATATCAATAGATCTATTTCCATCAAGCACCAAAACGCGCCCATTGTTGACGTTTTTGGGCAAGGGTAAAGTCACGGTAACCTGAGTGCCGGCTTGCGGTATACTTTCTATTTTAATCGTTCCATCTAAAAAATCAACAAGACCCTTCACAAGCGCCAATCCAATACCGGTACCACTGCCAGTCTTTTTTCCGTGTTCCGTTTGATAGAAGGCCGAAAATACATTTTTTAATTCATTCGGGTCCATCCCCAATCCGGTGTCATTCACCATGATTTCAATACAATCAGGCTGGCCTTCATCACCCATCACTATACTGGCTTCCATTTCTATTACTCCCGCTTCCTTGGTATACTTGGCCGCGTTGGAAAGCAAATTGGTGATTATCTTTTCGAGTTTGTCGGAATCAAAAAAAGTAGTGAAGGCTGTCGTGTCAGCGTTAAAGTAATAATCAATTTTTCTGTTATTGAAAAGCGGAGAAAAAGCCATGAAGGTATCGCGCAAAAACAAAATAATATCTCCTTTTGCATAATTTATATGCGCATGATCTGTTTCGACCCGCCGGAATTCCATCAACTGTTCTATCAGAAAATGGAGCCTTTTCGCACTTCGTTTAATTGACAGGTATCCACTGCTCTGATCTTCATTTAGTGACTTATCCTGTAAAAATTTATCAATGGATGCCATGATCAGGGTGAGCGGAGTTTTAAACTCATGCGAGATATAAGTGAAAAAATTAAGCTTATGCTGGCTGATCTCACTGATTTTTTCTTTCTCGATGCGCTCCAGCTGAACGGCCATCTTCTCCTTATTTCTATAGTTTAGAAAAGTTCTGTACAACACAAATAGTCCGATGGTCAGAATGGCATACAGGACCACAGCCCATTTACTTGACCAAAAAGGCGGTAATACAGTGATCTTAAGTTGTTTGATATTATCTGACCAAAACCCATCATTGTTTGCAGCCTTAACTTTAAATGTGTACTCACCTGGAGACAAGTTTGTGTAGGTAGCATTGTTTTTCCCATCTACAAAATTCCACGCCTGTTCAAAACCTTCCAGATAATACGCATATTTATTATTTCCTGAAGAATAATAGTTGATCGCTCCAAATTCCAGTGTAATTACGTTATCAGCATACTCAAGGGTAATCGCCTCGGTAGCGTCAATTGCTTTTTCAAGAATTGCACCGGGAGCGACGCTTACGCTTTTATTAAACAGTTTAAAATCTGAAAGATAGATTGCCGGGCCTGTATTGTTTTCCATTAAGCTATCAGGGTGGAAATAACATAATCCATTAATGGTCCCGAAATACATCCAGCCGCGATCGTCTTTAAGAGCAGATCTAAAATTGAACTGATTGTTGGGCAAACCATGCGATATATCATAGTTTGTAAAACGTTGTTCTTTCAAATTAAACCTTGACAACCCCTTGTTTGTGCTCATCCATAAATTATCATGTGAATCTTCCAAAATTCCATACACATAATTGTTGGGAAGGCCTTGCTTCACGGTGTAGTTAGTGAAAGCTTTGGAGGACCGGTCAAACCTGATCAACCCCCTGTTAACCGTTCCAAACCACATCTGGCCTTTTGAGTCTTCCAGGGCAGTGATGAACCCCTGGTTTGAAAAAAAGAACGGATCATGATTTTTGAACTTTTCCAATTGGGCGGTTACCGGATCGTAGTGGTACAGGCTGTCAGAATTTATCACACAGATCCAGAGGCCTCCGGAACGTTCTTCATAGATTTCATAAATAAATTTCCCCTGAAATATCTCCGGTCTGAATGGTTCATAGATTCCGGTTTTATGATTGAACTTGCTCAATCCTGCCTGTGTGCCGATCCATAGTTCACCGTTCCTATCTTTATGTATAGCATACACCATATTATCCGTGAATGCAGATTTATCTTCCTGGCTTTTTTTATAAACGACAGTCGTTTTATTTTTTAAATCATATTTATTAAGCCCGCCTAAGAATGTACCAATCCAGAAAACATCATGCTCATCTTCCAACAATGCGTGAACATTATTGACGCTCAGGCTATTTTTTCCTGGCTCATTTTTTAAATAGGACAATGACCCCGATTTCCGGTCCCAAATATTTACTCCACCATCCTCAGTAGCGATCCATAATTTACCTCGCTTATCCTGAATGATGTCGCTAATGGCTTTACCATTTAATTGTTTGTGCCCACCATCAGCGGTGAGTGATTTAAAACCTTTTTCCCGGGGCTTTACGATGTTCACACCTCCAAAGTAAGTCCCAATCCACATGATTCCCTCCTTACTTTTATAAATCGCATATATGGCTTTATCACTTAACGTTGCAGCCGATTGATCAAATGACTGTGTGTAGTATTGAAATAATTCCTTTGCGCGGTCATAAACAAACAATCCGGATTCGGTGCCAATCCAAAGTCTTTTTTGTGCATCCTCCGAAAGTATACGGATAGCATTTACTTCCAATGGATTAAATCTGTGTTGCGTTGTTATTGGACGAAAAGAATCCTTTTCCAGATCATATTTGAACAGCCCATTCTTTTTGGAACCCAGCCATATCTCTCCAAAACTATCCTTGAACAAACAAAAAATATTGTTATCCAAACTGACGGATTCGTTTGATGTGTTGCGAAGATCAGTGTACTCCCGAAGCACCTCACCATGTTCGTTTATCATCAATATTTTCTGCAAAGTGGAGATCCAGAACACACCTCGCTTGAACTCTACAAGATCAATCACATGAATATTATTTACCAATTGCGACAGTTCTGATTGACCGTTCTTTAGCGTAAACAACCCCAGGCTGCTGCATATGAACAACGTGCCATCAGTTGCCTTTAAAATCTTCCTGATATATCCGGCATGCGCTTTTTTGTAATGGATCCGCTTGAAAACGCCCTGACTGTCACTATAGATATAGAGACCCTGAGGAGTGCCAATATAAAGCAAACCATTACTTCCAACCTCGAGTGCGGTGATGTTATTGGAGGCGAGTTTTGTAGAGTCTCCGGGATCTGCATAGAAAGTAACGATCGTATTACCATCATAACGATTTAGCCCTTCGCGGGTGCCAAACCACATAAACCCCTTCCTGTCCTGCGTAATGGTATAGACCGTATTGTGAGAGAGCCCGTTATTCGTAGTTAGTTTATTAAAAATAGGATCCTCAGCGTAAGCTTCGTATGCCGGCGTAACCGCAATGCAAAAAAATAGCATCGCGGAAAAGCATTTGAACACTGTAATCCTCCCTACTATAAATCGAAACCTTTCCATCGCAATTTTTTATTTATCAACGCTGACCTAGGATATTCAAGAATACTCATCGCGACCTAAAAAATATCCTTCTACCATGTGTGACTAGTCCAGGTCATTAGGTTAGTGGCCATCGCTCACCCTTTAATTCCGCCAGTTGGCGGAGCAACTGCGCCCTGCCACCTTGGAGAAATGAAGGGCGCGCGACGGCATATCACAATGAACAACCGTGATTAATCTTTAACACATCTGAACCCGATATGCGATAAGCCGCTATCAAATGCAGTTCCCTGACGCGCACTGGAACGATAGTTAGAACAATAGTTGGATGCGCATAAATAGGACCCTCCTTTTGTAACATATTTTTTTACGCCCGGCTCAAGTGGATCATATGAATTCTCCGGACCACGCGGATTATCCGTGATCTCATCCCTGGGTAAAGAGGAGTAATACTCCACGTTGTACAGATCGCTCGTCCATTCCCAAACATTCCCGATCATATCATATAACCCGTACTTATTTGCGGGGAAACTTTTAACCGGTGAAGCTCCACTAAAACCATCTTCAGCCAGGTCTTTGACCGGGAAACTTCCCTGAAAATAGTTGGCAATTAATTTTCCTTCCGGATTTACCTTCTGCTCCGATCCATATTGAAACTGTTCCGTTCCGCCACGGACAGCAAACTCCCATTCTGCCTCTGTTGGTAACCGTTTGCCGGCCCACGAACAATACGCCTGAGCATCTCTATAGGCGATATGGACAACCGGGTGATCCCACCGACCGTCAAGGTTGCTTCCCTTTCCTTCGGGATTCTTCCAGTTTGCTCCTTTCGTCCAGGTCCACCACAATGAGTAATCATTCAGCAACACCGGTTCATCCGGAGGATTAAAAACTAAAGCGCCCGCCACCAGGACACTATCGTCAGGCTTTGGCGTGCCGGCAGGTAATTGCTGCTTTATTTCCGCCCAGGTTGGTTTGGTTTCAGCGACAGTAATGTAGCCCGTGGCATCAACAAATTTTTTGTATTGTGCATTTGTAACTTCTGTCACGTCAATCCAAAAACCATCAACACGCACACGATGTGCCGGGCGCTCGTGTTCATATGCATCGGTGTCATTGGTCCCCATCATAAAGTCTCCTCCGGGTATCCACACCATTCCGCCATTTTCTGCTGTATTGCCGGCAACACCTCCTGGTGTATCCTGCCGGGAATGACAGCCGGTTAGAATAATGAATGATAGAATCAGACTACAAACTTTATTGAATAAGGCCATTGCAAATAATCAGGGATAATGGAGCTTAGAATTTCTTTTTCGAAAGTTCGTCATAAAAAAGTGAAAATTTAAAAATAGATACAACTTACCTTGCATTGGTTCCACCGGCAATGGAATTCCCTAAAACCAAAATTATTCTCCACATCTGGCGACCGGACCTCCAGCGCATGTGATATCAATTTTTTTCAAGGTGAATCTGGACAGCATGGATCCTTGCGATGAGTATTTTTTTTTGGATCCCAATATTTGGCGCAACCCAAAAATCTAAACCAGCAGCTTTACCAGTACTTCAATTGATTGGAATGAGACAGTCGGGATTGATGAGCGTCATGCAGGAATTTTTTCCCTCAAACTATTTCATCGCTTTATTCCGTAAAAGCAATATCCACAATGGCTATTTCAATAAACAGATCTATTGTCGGACATGGGGCAGCTGATTGTTGAATCGATCTATCAGGCAATTACCGGAATGACATCGGCATATTATCGTTGGAAGCGGGAGTTGGGAGATCAGAGGTCGATGGCTACGGAAGACTCTCCAAAAAGCAACGGAGCGGCCACTTGAGATCTCCAAACGCCCGCTCGTAAAAACTTTTTCCAGCGTTCCAGGCTTTACAAAAGACGCAATTTCACGATGGCTCAAAAAATTTCTCAATTCCGCACATGTCCTCACTCAACCTCCAAAGCCTTTGCGCATCTGATGTATTTTTTGACCTGGCCGACGAAGGTTTAGGTTCACGGTTTTCCCAGTACAATCCGCTGCGCAGCGCCACATCGGCGGAAGTGGCGAGGTAAACTGGAGTTTCTGCAGCTTGCGCCGGCGATTTCCCAAATAACCGCCGAAGCCTCCAGACCAGGGAATGCAGTGGATTGGCGTGCTTGACCCCAATATCTGTCTTAACCAGTCCCGGACTAACGCAATACACCGAGACCTGGGGCTCCTTTTTCAGGCGATGGAGTTCGTAAGTGAATAAAAGATTAGCAAGCTTCGACTGACCATAAGCTCTGAGGGGATTGTACCCACGGGCAAGATTGATATTGTCGAAGTGAATCTTGCCAAACCTGTGAGAGTCCGATCCGATATTGATGATACGTCCGTTTTCAGATCGGGCGATGCGCGGATACAAAAGATGCGTAAGCAAAAAATAAGCAAGGTGATTTACAGCAAATTGTTTTTCGATCCGGTCTTCGGTCAGCTCATGCTTCGATGAAACGACGCCCGCATTGTTGACGAGAATATCGATCACCGGATGATTTGATCGGATGGCCTCACCTGTTTCCCTTATCTGCTGCTGCGAGCTCAGGTCTGCGGCATAACAACTGATCTTATTATTACCCGTTTCGCGCTTTAGTTGCTGAACCACGGAATGACCTTTTTCTTCATTCCGGGCGATCAGTATCAGTTCTGTGCTCTTTCCTGCCAATCCCTCTGCAATGCCGTATCCAATGCCGGAAGTCGCGCCGGTGACCACACATACTTTTCGTTTTGCCGATGCCATGCCAGAAGATAATTAAAAAATTCTGACAATTTCATTCACGCTTGCCGCGTAGGCAATGCTTTGTTAAAGACTCTTGCACCGCAGGTGACAGGACTGCGATAACCGGTATTGAAACGGGGTCGCATCAGCTATTCACGAAAGACCAGGTGGAAATTTGTGCCGCGCTATTTCTTCCTCATGAATATCTTCGTGATCATGCCCGCCTGATCCAGTCCTGCCGACGTTGACTCGATTTCGTAACCTTCCGCAAAAAGTTTGTTGATCGCCGCCAGCGTGATATCACCGGCCTCATCATGGTGCTCGACCTCCATTCCCGTGAAAGGAATGAACTCTCTCTTATTGCCACCATAGTGAATATGCACGCCCCTGTCAGGATAACTTGGGACCTCATAGATCTCAATTAAAATGTAACCCTGAGCGGGGTCTTTGACATCCGAATTGAAAGCCATCAATGAAACTAACGCCGCAACTGAAAACACCGTGACGCTAAATACGATTAATTTTTTCATGGTCGTGTAGGGTTTAACAAGTTCATGTAAATTACGTTTTTGGACGATTTACCCTACTCGCCAAATAAAAAAAATTGAAAGGTTCAATCTATTTGCGCGTTGTTTCCCAAATTTTATTTCCGATTTCAGGGGTTACCACATTAACCCGGGGGCCTTCGAACACATTTCACAGTGCCTTGGTGGTCGCCCACACATAAACCTTATTACTCGACAGGCAAGCCTGGTTAGCGGGCCGCAGGGCCACAGATTAGGAATCACCGGCTAAATTATCGCATATCTATATTCCACCGCTGGCTGGCCTTGTTTTCCCACAGCGTCTGAACAACGGTAGCGCCACCTGCTGAAGCACCGCCATTGACATCAAGCACAAAACCGCTATGCACATTGACGATGCGCCAGGTATTATCATTCGAAACAATTTGCCACAGCTGATTAGGTTTTCCCGTCCAGTCCATTTGCACCGCGCCCGCTCCCGCCTGCGTGATCACCGCCACGGGTATTTCCAAAACTTTGCCGCTATGACCAGCGATAATTTTATAATGATTTTCACCCTGATGAATAAATTCCCATTGTTGATTGGCGTCGCCTGAATAGGTCCATTGTATAATTTCAATTCCGTTATCGCGTGACGATCGGTTGACGTCCAGGGCCAGCGCGCTGTTGGAGTTGATGACTTTATAAACACCACTCATCAGTGCACCGCCTGCGGGTAACACTTCATTGATATCCAGTACTACCGTTGCACCACCGAGCGCCGGATTCCGCGAATAGACATCCCAAAGAAGTGTCGCGCCCATTCCGGTTCTGTCCCACCAGATCGCAGGTGAATAAGTCCCGGAGCGGCATAAGCCGTCGACCTCAAGGAGAAGCTCTTCCCCGCCATTCACACGTTTGACGAGCCACACAAAAAAACGCGCGGTTTCCCTGTAACCATTTTCAAGCTTGTGATCGGAACTATAAGACCCCAGGTGGCTCCAGTCTTCGGGAAGATGGCCAACAGCAAATTTATGACGGGCGTAATCGGCGATCCCTTCCTGTATCCAGAATGTGCTGGATCTATAAGCCTGAACAATGTGCGTGAGCTCGTGAATGAGTATGTCCGTATCTCCAGGATTCGCATTGATATAATTCGCGCTGATCACAATACCTCCGCCCGACGCATAGGCGGCACCATCGTATGCGGGGTCAATCGTTACCTGAACTTCCATTGCAGGATTGTGGGCCTTAAAATATTCCACGAGCTTCGGATACACTGTAAAAAATATGTTTACGAGCGTTTGCTTTACGACTGTCTGAAATAATGGACTTTTATTCGTGAACTTCAGTGTATAGGGTGATCCGGCTTTTGTAAAGATTTCGGTCTTAACTTTAAACCCTTTAGGAGGCTGAGCCGGAGCCGGATCAGTTTTATCACAGGATACTGTTGCGATACAGGTCAATCCAAATAGAATAAACCTGGTGACCAAATGTTTCATCGTTTTAATATTGGACAAGAATGTGCCGAAAGAAAAATTCAAAAAGCCCGGATTTGCAACGCCTGCCGTCTCTGTGGTGAGGCTAGTCAACAAACCACAGAGACAGCAAACATCGCTTCGCCGATTGAGAAGGCGTTTAAGGATCAGAACGCGTTGAGTTCAGCAAGATGCGAATAAGCCACACCCTCATAGACTGTGTTAACAGTCACTTTGAAGTATCGTGCCTCTTTATTGAAGCCGGAAGATAAAAACTCATATTGTTCGTCTCCCTGATCCTGCAACGTGAAAGAGCCAGCAACAGTCCAGGCAGACCCGTCCAGGCTCGTCTCCACAACTACATCCTTAAATCTGCCATTGGTATTTCCACTTTGCCGTCCGAGAAAAGACAGTCCATGAAGGACCCGGGTCGCCCCCATATCAATGATAAACCAATGCGGAGGAGGAGGAGTACCGCCATTCCACTGCGTATGCCAGAATGTACTCTCGACATCGTCAAAGGTGTTCATGACCAATCCGCCATTTCCCCAGTTGCCCTCTGTTGGCTCTTCACTGGATTTATCCGTAACGCTCCAACTCCCGCGGTCGAGATTTGGGTAATCCTCCCTGTTCGGCTGTGTCTTGAGAATAAAATAAGCGGTCTGCAGCGCTTCGTTTATTTTTTCATTGTCCCCTGCCTGCTCGATCTTCACGGCGATGATATACCTTACAAAGGGAGCCATTGCCTTCGTGTTTACCAGCAGTTTCAGCACGGCAGAACTTGTCTTTCCCGAAGGTATTATTGCTTTCGTTTCGGTCATCGAATAGGCTTCCGGTGGCAGGATCGTATAAGTGGTTCCGTTGGCGGAGTTATATGCTTCTGCAGAAGCATCGTCGACTTTAAAAGTCACTTCTATATCCCTGGAGGGATAATTCATTCCCCCGTAAGCGGCGCCAAAAAGAAGCTCCTGGGGGTCATCACTGATGTTTAGCGTCTCGCTTTTAGCCCCGCCTTCCGCTTGCGGCATGTAGACGGAAGTGTAACTGTCTATATTCTCCTGTCCCAGGATATCGACATTGGGATCACATGCAATATGAAAAATGCCGGTCAGAAGAATTATGCTTATCGTCAATCTGATTTTCATGTCATTCGAATTTTTGGTTGAATAGAATTTACCATCCGGGATTTTGTACCAGCAAACTGGCGCGGTCTCGCTCAAACTGCGTGATGGGAAATAAATAATATTCAGGGCGGAACGGCCTTCTCTCGGCAACGACGCGTTGATAAAACTCATTGCCGTCCTTATAAACATTCATACCGTGTATATCACCGGCTGATTGTTCTGCTATTTTCCAGCGCCTCACATCAAACCACCGGTGATATTCAAATGCCAATTCTATTCTTCTTTCCCGGTGTATCGCTTCACGCACGGCGCTTTGACCCGAAGGTGCAGGGATGCCTGAACCGTATGCGGGTATACCGGCACGTTGCCTGATCAGGTTAAGATATCCAAGGATCGCTGTGTTACCCGGCTCATATTCATTCAGAGCCTCAGCGTAGTTGAGGTAAATTTCCGCAAGCCGGAACAATACCAAAGGTCTATCGAAGCGCGCGCCAGTACCACCTGAACCCGAGTTTGTATTTGGACTAACATTTTTGCGAACCAGGTAACCGGTTTTACTCCAGTCTGAAATATGACCATTGACCGAGTTTGGACCGGACACTTCAAAATTGATCACCGTTGGACTATTCAGCGTTCCACCTTGCCAGGTGCTGTTATTATATGTGATCGAAGCATAAAAACGGGGTTCGCGGTCTACGTACATATTATACACGTTGCCCGTGAATCCGGTTTCTGAATACAGGGGCGACCTGGTGGCAAAAGTTTCGTTGCTGACAGGCAATCCATCGCTCATAAAATATGCGTCTACCATTTCCTGCGACGGGGCCATACCGCACCAACCTCCCGCCTGTCGCGGGTTACAATGTGTATCCCAGTCGGGAAGGCCATTTGCTTTCCGGGCAAAGATGGTTTCACTGTTCCATGGGTCAAGATGAATGCCCCGGTACGATTCAACCGGATCGTTGGAAGGGTGTTGATAAAGATTGTAGAGGCCTAAATCGATAACGGCTTTGGCAGCATCAGCCGCTTTTTTCCATTTTTCCGCATCGTAGGTCTGGCTGATCAGGGGAGTTCCATCCAGGTTGGTAAAACCGGAAAGCGATGAATTCCCGTTGTAAAACGGACTTGCCGCATAGAGAAGCAGTCGTGACTTCACCGCAAGGGCAATGCCTTTGGTCGCACGGCCATATTCGAGATCACTAGGCACTCCGTTGCGTGAGGGCACGAGCGGCAAAGCCGCGGCAGCGGCATCCAGTTCGTTGACAACATAACTCACACATTCGTCAAACGTGCTTCGTGGAAACTGCAGGCTCGAGGAAGGCGCATCCGGGGGCAATTCTTCTTCACCTACCAGGACCACGGGGCCATACTGTCGCATGAGGTTGAAATAGAAAAAAGCGCGCAGAAACCGCGCTTCGGCCTTATACTGATCAATTAACTGCTGGCCATTCAATTGAAGGATCTCCTGGTTTTCATCAATGTGGTTGATAAAGAAAGTAGCGGATCTGATGCCATTGTAATAATGACCCCAGAATGAGAATGGACTGTTCCCGGCATCCCAATTACCCACGTTAATGCTATACGTCGCATATTTATTCCACGCGGGGATCAGTTCGTCCGAGTTGGCCGTCCATGGATTATTACTCCACTGGTTCGACTCGTCCCGTATGTAGGAATAAACATTGGCAAGGTATTGTTCGCTTGTAGCCTTCTTTTTAAACACTTCGTCAATGGTCTGGCGGTCATCCGGAACCTGGTCAAGGAAATCAGAGCAGGAGGACAGCATCAGCGCTGCTGCCATAAGAGTGTATATACGCAATATCTTTTTCATTTTAATTCATTTAATGTTAGGATCAGAAACGGCAGTCAACTCCCAGCGTGAATGTCTTGATCAGGGGATAATTTGCACCTCTCCCATCACCCATCTCGACGTCCCACAATTTAAACTTGCTGAAGGTGGCGAGATTGTAGCCCAGGAAAAATACCCTCAGGTTGTCGAGGCCTGCAGCATTGGCCCACGGAGTTTTCGCGAATGTGTAACTGACCTCTATGTTCTGAAGTCTGAGAAAAGCTCCGTTTTTAGTCCACCATGAACTTCCCAGGTAATTTGAATTCGTAACGCCATCTGTTAACCGGGGATAAAAAGCGTTTGCATCAGGATTTTCCGCCGACCATCGGTCGGTGATCTTGGTGAGCAAATTGCCACGTGTCCCCACACCTTGCTGGAACGGAACGAGGCCTTCGCCATTGAGCATGATGTCAACGTTGCTGATGCCCTTAAAAAAGGCCCCAACCGAAAATCCCTTCCAGGAGATCGTCGGCCCGAACCCGTATACCACTTCTGGAATTGAGCCATAGCCAATAGGCGCCTGATCCTGTGAATTGATCACGCCATCTGAATTCAGATCTTTGTACTTGATATCGCCTGGCATGATCGTTCCGGTCTGTCGCGGGCTATTGGCAATCTCTTCTTCAGTTTCAAAAAGTCCCTGCGCAATGTACCCAAACCGTTGACCGAGCTTACGCCCAATACGCTGTTGCCATGGATAAGGCCACGGTGCATTCGCGTCTTCCACGACGGTGGCTCTGTTCCAGGTAAAATTACCGCGGAAACCGACCTGAAGGTTCGCTCCAATGAACCGATTATATTCTATGGTCCCATCGATACCCCGGTTGAAAACTTCACCGAGGTTTCCGGTAGGCGCATTGAGCACGCCGGCATATTGCGGCAAATCCCCCCGTACCAGATAAATTCCGCTTCTCACATCACGGAAGAAATCTACCGTTACAGACAGCGCATCGTTCAGCGCGCTCAATTCAACACCGAGGTTACTTTTGGTTGACTTAGCCCATTGCACGTTTACGGCATAGTACTGAACATCGAGACCGTCGAAATAATTATCCTGGTTTCGCCCGAAGGAATAAGGTTCCGCGCCCCCAACTGTACCGATATACGCAAATCGCTGTCCACTGCCCAGGTCAGCACTGCCCACTATGCCATGTGACACGCGCAGCTTCATGAGTTGAACGTAACGCGATAATGGCTGAAAAAACTGTTCATTGGAAACAATCCACCCGATACCGGCTGACGGAAAAAATCCGTATCGGTTCTGAGGCGCAAATGCTTCCGACCCGTTGTATCCGAAATTGGCTTCGAGCAGGTAACGTTCGTTATAAGCGTACGTCGTTCTTCCTGCCACACCGTGAAACCGGTAAGGAATCGAAGAAGGAAAGTCGTTGGCGAACGCATCGGTGCGATCAGTTTGGTTATACAACATCATGCCGGTGACATCATGCTTACCAAAAGTTCGCGCATAATTAATTGCTGACTCAAAGTAAAACTGGCGCGAACCGCCATTGGAACGGCCATAACCGAGGACATTTGAACCAAGGTGAACAGGAGCATCACCCTCATAAATGAGATTGCCATCGGCGTCCCGACCGATTGCTCTCCAGCGGTCGATTGTTTTGGTCCGCCTGATGTTGTGTTGATTATAATTATCAAATGAATACATGGCGGTGACCGACAACCCTTTTGTCAAAACGTCAAGGCCCTGGGTAAACCGGATGTTCGACCACAACTGGCTCCGGAATTCCGTCGCATAGCCGGTCTGTGTGAGTGAATGATAGGGATTGAAGATATCACCGGTCCTTTGCTGGGCAATCTTGCCATCCGAATACTTCGGCGGATGCACGACAGGCGGAAGAATATACGCCGATTCAAAGATATTGGCGGTGCCGGTACCCGGATAATTTCCATCAGAAATCCATCCCGATGCCCCAAAATCCAATTTAGAGGATTTCGTCAGGTCGAAGCTGACATTGGACGTAAAATTATACCGTTTGAACCGAATGGATGAGTTATACTTTTGCAACCCGTCGGTTTTGAACATGCCCAGCTCATCATAGTATCCCAACGACAAATAATATCGCGCCAGTTCAGATCCTCCGCTGGCGTTAAAATTTACACGTCTGTTGTTGCCTGTTTTATTCAGCAACTCATCAAACCAGTCTATATTCGGATAGAGATCAGGATCGGTTTGATCTTGTGTCGCCTGAATCGCTTCATCAGAATAATACGCAGGCAGGTCTGGGTTAGAATTTCGTCTCGCTTCGTTTGCGATGTTCATATAGGTAACGCCATCAACGAACTCTGGTAATCTCGTGAACTGGGTGATCCCCTGATTGTACTCGACGTTGATCTTTGGCTTCCCGACTTTACCCTTTTTCGTGTTGATCAGTATCACGCCATTCGCTCCCCTGACACCATATACCGCAGTTGCGGATGCATCTTTCAATATGCTGAAGTTTTCAATGTCTTCCGGATCAATGTTATTGAAGCTTCGCTCCACGCCATCAACGAGTATAAGCGGGCGACTCGTACTTCTGTCGAAACTGCTGATCCCTCGAATGTATATTTCGGCATTGTCGTACCCCGGCTCCCCGCTTCGTTGCACACCGATAACACCTGCCAACCTTCCGGCTATTGAATTGGAAAGATTCGCAACAGGTTGTTTCAGGTCGATGGCTTTGACGGTCGACTGAGCTCCTACAGAAGTTATTCTTTTCTGAAAACCGAATCCAACCACAACTACCTCCTGCAGCGAGGTGACATCGGGATCCATCTTTATTATTACGGAAGTCTGGTTCCGTATGCTGATCTCCTGGACCTTATAACCGATGAATGAGACCACGAGAATTCCATTCTCCGCAAATTCATCGGGAATATTCAATTCGAACTTCCCGTTTGCATCCGTAGTGGTACCCAGTATAGTTCCCTTTAGCAGAACGCTTACTCCCGGCATACTTGTGCCCGTCTCGTCCATTACCGTGCCATTTATAGCAACTGAAACATAGTCATTCCGATCGGTCAGCGCCGTCTTTGATTCCATCAATTTCTGATCAACGGCTGCGGTGATGGTGTAGTTGATACACTTGAACTTGATCCTGGCTTCTTCGGCCAGCTTCAACAGGATCTTCTCAAGGCTCTCATGTTTAAAAGTGAATGAATACCGGTTGGTGTTGCCTTTGATGTCTTCAGGATAGACAAAAACAAAATCGGTTTTCTTTTGAATGGCCTCAAAAATATCGACGATTTTTTCCTTGCGCACATTGAGCGAAAGTTTTGTGTCTTTAATGTTCTGCCCATGTAGATCATCCGCTATCAAAAAATGAAATGTCAGCGCCTGAATCACCATTACAATCAAACATTGCCGGGACATAAACCTGATCAGTTTAGGTAAACTTCTTTGCATATTTTATGGGTTTAAGTAAATGATTATTGCCTGATAGTCCGGCCCCCATGTTCCGCCAAGATCAAGAGGGGCCCGGACTCCTTTTCGTGCGCACAACTTCTTGCGTTGTTGCCCACAAACAAGTTCTTTTCAGGACGTGTCTGTTATGTCTGTTCTTGTTTTACTGACATCCTTTTCCATATATCATCACATGATTTTCTTCGATTATTTCGTATTGAATGTTGTACATATATTCAATGCTTTCCAGGACATTAATGAAATTCTGATCCTTGAACTGTCCGTTGACCCTGCACTTCCCAAGCGCTTCGCTGTCAAATTCAATCCTGACTCCATACCACCGGCTCAACACAGTTGCTGCATCTGCCAGGGAAGTATTGTCAAACTGCAGTGTATTATTTTTCCACGATACATAAGGATTGATGTCGACAGGGGATGTGGAAATACTTTTCAGTTCAGGATCGTAAACAGCCTGATGATGGGGAATGAGGACGACCCTCGGACCATCCCAGCGCCCGACCCGCGATTTATCGGCTGCTCCCACTTCTACTTTGCCGGTAGCCACGGTTACGGTTACATTTTCGTCAGGGAAGGCCTTAATGTTAAAAGACGTTCCGAGTACTTTGGTAAGCACATCACCAGATCGGATCAGAAAGGGTTTCGACTCGTCGCGAGAAACTTCAAAAAATGCTTCGCCCGTGAGGATGATATCGCGGTGTCTGGAATCAAATTTTTCGGGATACGAAATTGAGCTGCCGGAATTCAAATGGACGACGGAGCCGTCCGGCAGGGTCATCACGAGTTTCTCGCCAAATTTTGTTGCAGAGCTGATCCATTTGCCCGCGTTATTATCGAGGAAGCCGTAATGGTAGCCGCCCCAAATACCAGTAGCGACGAGAATCAAAAGCACCAATGAAATCAACACTGCCTTCGGATAAAAAACCAACCCCCGGATTCCGTTCTTTCCTTTACCGCCTTCCGTAGCAAGAGCACCCTGAACCGAATACCACATCTCATCACTCACATCATGATCCGGATTTTGTCCCGATAATTGCGCATTGAAAAAACTGTCGATCAATCGCTTTTCCGCGTTTGATGCGTTGCCTTCCAGATACTTATCGATCAGTTTCTTGAATTCATCATCGGTCATTGTCGTATTACTTTGTTCCCCTTTAGAGCTATGTACCGCAACCCGTAGCTATCCCCTATCCGTTTTATGGAATTTTTTTAATACAGTTTGATTTTCAGATTATCTTGGCCCGCACAGTCCCAATTATCCTTAGCCTGGATTCTGTGTTCGACGACAGCAAATGAAGCCTCCCCGGCTGAACTGATATTTGCCAAGGATTGATGCGGGTAGTTGGATACCGTAGCTTGTGGCTACCGAAGGCTTCGAAGGATTGAGTGCAGGAGCACGGGAAATGGTAATATTATAGGATCGGAAAAATGACAAGGAAAAAAATGGTCTTGTCAAAGCTGGTTCTTAAAAACGCAAGAGCTTTTGTGATCTGGCCCTCGACGGTTTTAACCGAGATCTTCAGCCGATCGGAAATTTCTTTGTTGCTCAGATCGTCAAATCTGCTAAGAAAAAATACTTCCCTGCACCGGGGCGGAAGAAGGTTCAGATTTTCGTGTAACAATTTTTCGAGTTCACCGACATCGAGCGATTCTTCGGTCTGGTTCACAAATTCAATTCTTTGCAATATCTGGAGATGACGGCCTCTGAGCTTGCCATTTCTGAGTTGTTTTAAAACCTGGAACTTGATGGCTCGCAAGAGATAATGCGATAGTCCGCGAATATTCGAAGTATGTCGCCTGTTCCACAGGTCAATAAAAATATCCTGAACGAGATCCTTTGCGAGCTCCTCATCGCGCAGCACCCCAAAAGCCAAATTGAACATACGAACGTTGTATCGCTCAAAAATCGATTTCAGCGCCGATTCGTGATTCGAATCGGAACGTAGCATTTCCAACAAAGCCTCATCGCTGCTGTTAAAATTCGTACGTTCGGAAGGGAGGCTCATTGAGCAGAATTCTGATAGGTTAGATATTCGAAAGTATCTTATTTTCAAATGTCATCAAAGGAGTGGCGTCGCTTTCAAAAAAAATATTTGCATTGCGACGCAATCCAGGGAGCGCTCGAATCCTTTATGTACCACAACTTAAGCTGAACCCTTATTCCGGCTGAAACCTTTCGCAAAATCAGTTTTTTTCAAATTTCAGGATTTATCTAAATGGGAAAACACGGTCTCTGACATATGTATCAGCGCATTCATAAAAGACCTCGATCAGCGAATCCGATGCGGGATTTTTTACATAACTTCGCTATGGGTTGAAGTAAACGAACTTTATTTCGCCTGATAGTCCGGTTTCGATGTTCCGCCAAGATCAAGAGAAGCCGGACTTCTTTTTGTCCAATCGGCGGATTTGAGCAACGACAACCTGCGAAGCCGTATCCGCGTGGATTTGAAAGAAATCCGTTCCTAAATCGGTGTTGTTTTTTAACTAAACGTCATTGACTTTTGATCGACGATCATCGATATGGAGAAAAGATTCTGGACACACAGCCTGGACCCGACAATCAGAATTTCAGGACTTTTTGCAGGGCAAGCCAGATCCCTGCCTGCGGCAGGCATGCTTCGCTCGCTGCTCGCCGACGCTCAATGCCGTGTTCAGGATTCAAATCGTGAGGGCAGGAATTGGATTTCTCCGGACGGCAATGATCGACGATTGACGACACTCTGGGGCGTATAGATCATGAATAATTTATTCACAGGAAACAAAGATCGTTTCAGAAATCCTTAAGTTTAAAATCGTGAAAATCGGCTAACATCCAAAGGACAACACCGGACGCCTCTTCTGATGATGATTCCGCACACCGAATTGGTTTCTCATCTTGATTCACAACTGACTCTTTGATCGCAAAATCAACACCTTCTGATACTTTTTAGCGTTGCGATCTCTCCACGGATTTCACGGTTCCTTTGGGTCATCCCTTTTTTCGCTGCCAATAGCTTTTCTTACTGCCGTCCACATTTCAACACTCACTTGTTGCTCCCTGCCCGGTTTCTGAGCTGCACATTGAATGTTAAAAAAATAATCGATCAGCTCTTCTTTCGAAAGAGTTGCCTCGCCGGCAAGATATTTATCCATCAGGTGCTGAAATTCGTGCCTGGTCATTGATATACTCCTGTACAAGTACCACAACCCTAAATGATCCCCTGTCACAGATGGGAAGTTCAGCATCATTATTCTCGCGATTGACGTTTAGGAAATCCAGCAATTCGCGGAATATGTGGGATATGCGGAAGAGGACAGGCTTCTATCGAACATTTGAAACGAGTGACAAGAAATTAATCCTCTAATGGTGATGTGTTTGGCTTCGATTAGGCTTGCTGCCTATCCTGGCCCATCCACCCTGTCGAATCCTGACATAGTTTGAGCGCGGTGACCAGCGAGTGAAGCCTGCGTGTGTGAAGCCTCTTATGAGCACGCAATATCTCAACATTCGAACCGGCTATAAAAAAGTTAGCTCACCTTATTTTATGCTCTCAAACTAGCCTGGCCGATAGGCTTCAGACCATGCCGATCAAATAACCCTCGACTCTGAATAAAGATCATAGGCCGCGATAAATCGCTCGCGGCTGTGCGACGTCTTGTATTTTTCGATTTCATCACGATGGGCGATATAAACCGGTAGATATGCGGACTCATATTCGTCCCACACGACCACCAGGTAGTTATATCCGATCTTGGCGCGCCGACCATTTTCCAGCCAATGATTAAAAACGCCCTCGTCGAGAGACCTGGGGAAATCCTGCCCTTCAAACATATTTCGATTGTATTCCGAAATATAGTCAAAGTTCGACCCGGCCATTGGCTTCTCGGTGTGAACCGGACCCAGACTCTTTGAAATGAAGGGTTTGATGGTCCTGCGTGAAATGAATTTAATGCTGAAGGACGATTGACGATTTCAGATCGGCGATGTCGCGGCGTTACACCCCTGGTAAATCTTCCGTGACTTTAGAGTTTTCATGGAATTTTCACCGCGTTCACCCTAGCTTGTCAAATATCCATGCAGGCGCTTTCTTCTGAGCAATTAACTATACAACAGTTCCCGGACTGAATTTAAAAATCAGCATATTCAATTCACGTGGTCGATTGAGAGGCCGGTCGGAAGGTAGATTTAATGTGTTGCTTTAAGTTTCCGACTTTTCCGTTTTGCACCTTATTTACATTTTTACACCACATTTATAGCGAAGAGATGGGTTCCATGGCATACTCGGCCAACTTGAAACCTTTCTGGTTACCCATTTGCAATCAGGTTGATCCCTGGATTGATCAGCATTGAACGTTGGTTTGAGTTTTGCTGGATAACAGGCTTTGGACGGCATGATTATTTTACCCACATCTGGATTTGCGTTACGGATACAAATCAAAAACGATCTCGATTTTAGACTGGTTTAACCATACTGTCGCGATGCCCGGAATTGACCCCAAATTGAAATCGGAAAAAAATTCGACTACGATCTCAGGATTGGAGCTCAAACAATTATTCCATCAACTGCTGATGGATTCAAAAATCAGCGTTCGGATCCGGGTGCCTGGAGAAATGTGGATGCAAAATTTCACGAGCGTGCATGCGGTTCAGGACAAAACGGCCCTTCTCTACGATCCTCTCGAAAATCGATACCATCTTGTAAGGTTTAATGGAATCATGCAATTCGAGATCGATCAACGCTTTCAGGTCTATCAACCGCACTGTCATTATAATGTGAATCCTTCGCAGGAGCTCGAATAAAAAAGGTTTCCTCACCCTTCCGGCGAAGAAACCTTTTGGTTTGTAGCTTTACTTCTGATTCTGAAAAGTAATCCATTCAAGCGGCAATAAAATCATGCCACTCACGACATACCGCTGGCATGATTTTTTACTTAAGTTAAGCTCTTTTTTTTAGATTGCTCAGCAGGTCCACACCAATGCCCACCAGTGTTTTGGATTTTCGTTGCCATTCCCAGGGCCATCTGGCATTGTGGTACAGCAAAGAACACCAACCCGTCATTGGCATCAATTCAACAATCCCGGGTCACCCACTCGCACTACATTTGTTTTTCGATATCGTCATCCCTGACGATACTTCCTCCTACCCGACCATTATTCCCCGACCAGTATCCCCAGGCGTTTACGATCAAGTGACTCATCCCGAACAAATGTTCCAGGACCTGAGCAAATAAAAAAAACGTTTGTACTTTTTCTTTGCAGTTCCTCCTGAACAACATCGCTTAGCCGGAGCGTTAGCGATATCGCTCAAAGACGCACCAAGCAACCAAGTGCAACATCGGGCGCACCCAAGGCACGGTTTTTTTGCCGGCTGTTATAAATACAGTAACGATGAGCAAAATGCTTGATAACCTTAAGATCCTTTTCACGGCCAAAGGCACTTCGGGCCCTACGATCATTAACATTGTAAAATCCAGGCGGGCAATCGCGCGTGCAATTTTAAAAAGCAAACAAACCGAAAACGTTGTCGGCATTTATTGTCCAGCGCTTGGCGAAGGGATGTTACTCGTAGGTATTGAAGATGTCCTGACGGATCACAGGGAAGAAGTGATCATTCTGAAAAAATATGATCTCAACGGGATATTGTTGGAGAGAACACATATTTCGATAAGCGAGATTCGCAGTCTTTGCGCGTTTGATTCTAAATATGAGAATCCGCTCTTTAGAAAAGAGCCCGCGCTGGTGTGAAATCGTCATTGATGAGATATTAAGCAGGTTGGTCGACCTGCTTCTTTTTCCCCAAAGGTTCGAGAGTCGGGGTCACCCTCAAACTTTTACGTAACTTTCGTATATCGGAAGTATCCGCATTCAGATGGTAATCCTTTTCATAGATGATGACCCCGATGACACCGAACTTTTTTGCGAGGCGTTGAACTATTTAAACAGCTCGGATCTTATTGCAGCCGAAAAGGAAGCCATAGAATGTCTCACGGCGAGTAACGGCCGCAAGGCAATTGAGCTTCTTTCATCGCTGAGCAAATTACCCGATTACATTTTTTTGGATGTCAATATGCCGGTAATGGGTGGCAAGGAGTGCCTGAAATATTTAAAGGCAAACTCACTCTTTTCCCATGTTCCCGTAATTATGCTCTCTACGGCGCTTCGCCCCGAAGACGCCGACGAATTCCTGACATTAGGCGCAGTCGAGTGTATCAGGAAACCCAGCGGATTCACTGCCCTTGTCAAGGTATTGTCAAAATTCGTCTATCGTAAATATGGAGAAATGCAGTCTGGGTGTTAGGTGTTGGCTATTGGCTATTGGCCGTTGGCTATTGGGTGTTGGCAATTTGGGTGTTGGCTAAGATTGGCGATTGATTTGATTGAGGATTTGTGGCGCGAGCTTCGCGGGCCGCTGGTTATCAGGTCAAAAACTCAACTTCGGCGGTTACTGATGTTTGAGGACCCTTAGATCTTTGAGAATTTCGTCGATTGCTTCTCTTATCTCAAGAATTTTTTCAGCGGCTTCTGATTTACCAAGTTTTCCCCCCTGAACATCCTTCACAATGATTTTCAATTGCTCCTGTAAATTGACCAGCTTTGCCGAGTGAGCTTTCATCTTTCAGGTGATTAGATCTGCCAGGAGATTGAAGTTACGAAAAAAAGAATTAACATTCGATCCTATTGACAAACGTTGTTAAAAAACAGCTTCTGGAAATAGTGCTGGGCTCTCTATATCCTGCGGTTAAACATCATTTGCCAATGTGTGCGCATGAACGGCCCGATGAGAGTTTGAGAATAGTAGAGAAATGATCCGGACTTTAATAAGGAAACCGAACCTGGAGCGCAGCATACTGCCCTATACGGTTCGAGGAATGACATCCCGATTTTATGGCAAGAATAATCCGGCGATCAATAACAACATCAGGAGAAAGGCAGCGACTATGAGCATGAATGTCGAACCAGAAACCTCCTCCCCCGGTGCCATACCTAGAACGTTCCGGATATATTCCCGTAGTTGATCAAGCATTGTCGAATTTACGGAAAATACCCATTTGTTTAAAGTTTGACCTTTAAAGTTGTTTGAAATCTAAAGTTTAAAGTTGGGTAGTAGGTGAAGGTACAGGTTGCCAGCAGTTCGGGGTGGTTTCAAGTTTCAAGTTTCAGGTAAAGTCCTGCACAATGCGAGGGCCCCTTCAGGGAACAAAAGGGTGCGCATCGGGTTGGTTCGAAGGCTGATGTTTCAAGTGTGTTTTTAGACTTTGGATAGAATACGTAGAGTCCCTCCTGTCTAAAGTTTAAGTGCGAAGTTGTTTGAAGTCTAAATTTTAAAGACCCGTTTAAAGGTCAGCAGTCAGGTTGTCTCCGAGGTAGCCCACCCGGAATCATAATAAGGCGGATAAACCAAATCATAAATCCGATGTTACATTACTGTAAGAAATAAAATGCCCTATCCTCGGAACGGTTTTCGCGTTCCAGTGCTTGTGCATGATCAGCGCAGCACCAAGTGCCGACCCCTGTGGCACCGACGCTGCATAAAGCCCGCATTTTGGAAATCCCTTTGCCAGCAGTTTCATATACACCGGATTTTTGCTAAATCCTCCATCAACGAATATCGTGGTCACAGCCGAATCTCCGATGATCAGGCCGGTCGATTTGATCTGCCGTGCCACGATACCGGACATTAAAGCATAGTACGCCTCTTCGGGATTTTCGAATCTCGCTAAATCGCCAATACCGGATTGCGGGCTTGACACGATCCCGGCGGGGATTGAATCGATCTTCGTAAAATGGTCCGACGGAAGGCGATAATAACGACAGATCATTTTTATCTGTTCGTCATATTCATGTCCGCTAAAAAATCTCGATGCTTTCACCGGATTGCCGGAAGGGTCGAGATAACAAAGACAGTCGTTAGCCAGCTCATCCGTTGTGAGGGGTGTGTGATTGAATGGATTCAGGGTGATGGACCACGTGCCGGTCGATAACAAGATAAAAGGCTTATTCTGATTCATCCGGTAAGGAATGAGGGCGGCAGAGCTGTCATGCAATCCGGCACCACATGGGATTTTATTTTTCCCGTCCCTTGCATGCAACAGCACATCGCTGCTGACAATCGGCGGAAATTTGTCCAAAACGCCTTCCTTACGTGTCCATGCATGGTAATTGTTCTCTGTGAAATCCCATAAATGTGTATGACATCCGATACTCGTGACTTCGGCATGCAGACTGCCTGTCAGCAAGAAACTGAGATATTGCGGAAGATGCAGGGCATACCTTATTTGCGCGAATACTCCCGGGTCTTCCTCCCTGATCCGGTAAAGCTGCATTCCGGAATTCAGACTCCCGAGCACCGGAGAGGCGGTAGTTTTTGAAAACGCAATTTTCCCTCCATACCTTTCATAGAACTTATCCAGAACCTTTTGAGGGTAAGGTTTCAGGTAATTTGTCAGAGGGATCAAGGGAGTCAGCGAATCATCGAGACAAACCAGGCTGGCACCGTAGGCGCTGAAATTCACCGCCCGGATATCAAACCGCCGGTCCTGTAAAAGTTTGTGAAACGTGTCCCTGACCCAGCGCGATAAACCGTCAAGATCGTCACAAGGGAAACCATCGGGGTCTGTTATTTCGGGGAACTGAACGGAATCATCCCAAACCATGTTGTACCCGTCATCGAACAAAATGACCTTCTTATTGGTTTTGCCCACATCAAAGATCAAAATAACGGGGGACGTTTTCATTTTACAATCCGGTGCTAACGGTCTTCATACCTCTTTCTTTCACAAGTTTTTCTCTGGTATTGAATTCGCGGAACACGCGGAGCGGCTCCAGCGCACCACCTGCTTTCAGCCTGGCTTCCGCAACCATCGGACGTATATCAGTGCGAAATGCGTTTTGCAATATTTCCTGGGCTGTAACAATATCATTTCGATCCTGTGCATCCTTCAATGCATCCCGGTCAACGATCAGGGCCTGTGCATACGCGATCATGATGGCTTCCACTGATTGTAACAGGTCTTCGAGCGGATCTTTCACCGTATGCGAAGCGTCGATCATCCATGCCAGATCATTTGCGTGATCCATGCCGCGTACATCCATTCCTTCCACGAGCTCTTGAAAGATCAAAAAGAGCTGATACGGTTTTATACTTCCTGCGGTCAGGTCATCATCTCCATATTTGGAGTCATTAAAGTGAAAGCCCCCGAGTTTTCCCTCCATGAGCAGCAGAGAAACGATCTGTTCGATGTTGGCGTTGGGTAAATGGTGTCCAAGATCAACCAGGGTAAATGCTTTTGGCCCAAGCTTGTTCGCGTAGAGCAACGACTGTCCCCAGTCTCCCACAGTCATCGAATAAAAATTGGGTTCGAAAGCTTTGTATTCAACGAAGATTCTCCAGTCGTCCGGTAGCTGCTCATATACTTTCTCCAGGCTTTGAAGCGTGTTCCTAAAAGCCCTTCTGAAATTGAGCTGACCCGGAAAGCAAGATCCATCGCTCAGCCAAACCGTAAGAGATTTTGATCCCAGCGCTTTACCATATTCAATTACTTCCAGGTTATGAGCAATCGCCTGATCGCGCACGCTTTTGTTCACGTGCTGCATGCTTCCAAATTTGTAGCTATGCGCCTGGTGTTCCTGATCCTGAAAGGTGTTTGAGTTCATTGCATCGAACCGCAGCCCGTGTTGAGCCGCAAGTGCGCGAACATGTTTTGGATTCCCCGGTATGTCCCAGGGAATATGGAGGGATATCGCTCCACTGGATGCGTTGAGCTGGTGGAGCATCGCCACATCTTCAATTTTTTCTTCCAGGCTTCGCGGCTCACCACTTCCCGCGAAACGGCCAAAACGCGTTCCTCCGGCTCCCAGCGCCCAGCTCGGGATCGCGATCTGAAATTCGATTAGTCTCTTTATTATCCGAACGTGGTCGGGAATATTGCTTTTTACAAATTCCAGTCGTCTGCGATGATCGGATTGCATTGATTGATTGTGTTCCTCTATGAAGGCTTTATCAATTTTCATATTGACGAATGATTATCTCGGAAAAGCAGCGGACACACCGCCATCGACATTTAACACATTCCCGGTGGATTTATTCAGTAAACCGCTGACCAGGACAAAACACGCATTGGCGATGTCGTCCGGAAGAATGATCTCATTCAGCAAAGTGCGTTTCGCATAAAATGCAGGCAGCTCCTCTACCTTAACTCCGTATGCCTTGGCACGTCCTTCCGCCCATGCGCCGGCCCATATCTTGCTGTCGGCAATCACAGCATCGGGATTTACAACATTCACCCTGATCCGATCGGCACCCAGCTCGGCGGCATTCAACCTGCTCAGGTGGAGTTGAGCAGCTTTCGCTGATCCGTATCCCGCATTATTGGGTCCCGCAACGAGTGCGTTTTTGCTGACAATGTTGATCACATCTCCTCCCATTTCCTGCTTGCGCAAAACGGACACACTTGCCTGCGTCATAAGGAATTGTCCCTTGACGAGAATATTGTAGAGCAGGTCCCAATCCATTTCACTATGGTCTTCCAATGGCTTGGAAATTGAAATGCCGGCATTGTTGATCACAATATCAACTCCTCCAAAGGCGACGCTCGCAGTCCGGACAGCCTCCTCGATCATTTTTTTATTTGTTACGTCGAGCAATGCGGTTGTGTGCACATCCCTGCCATATCGCTCACGAAACTCTTCATCGCATTCGCGGAGCCGCTGCTCGTCGTTATCGCTGAGGATAATGTTCGCTCCTTCTTCCGCAAATTTTTTCGCAATCGCTTTCCCTATGCCGCCGGCGCTTCCTGTGATGAGCGCAATTTTTCCTGCCAGGGTCCTCGGTTTCGGCATCCGCCGGAGCTTCGCTTCTTCCAGCAGCCAGTACTCAATATTGAACGCCTGCTGACGCGGCAATGCCGTGTATTCCGAGATCGCTTCCGCTCCTTTCATCACATTAATCGCATTCAGATAAAATTCGGACGCTACACGCGCCGTTTGTTTATCCTTTGCAAACGTGAACATGCCAACCCCCGGATACAACATCACCACCGGGTTCGGATCCCGCATCGGAGGACTGTCCGGATGTCTGCAACTTTCGTAATACTTACGATACATCTCACGGTAGGACGTGAATTGAGAGGCCAGCTTCTCCTTAACAGCTTTTACATCGTCCAGTTTTTCGGCAGGCGACAGTGACAATACCAGCGGGCTGATCTTGGTGCGCAGGAAGTGATCGGGGCAGCTGGTTCCCATCGGCGCCAGTTTTTCCAGATCCTTTGAATTAATAAATTCCAGAACACGATCGTCGTCAGTAAAATGTCCGATCATACGTGTTTGGGCTGAGCAAAATCCCCGCAATACCGGGGCCAGCAAGGCCGCCTGCGAGAGACGTTCTTCCTTCTTCAATGAAGAAATTAAGGCTCCTCCGAATACGGGTCCTTTTTTTCCGTAGTTTTTCGCGAGATACTCCGCGCAGCGCTCAACCACTTCAAGGGTATTGATATAACTTTCGTACGCTGAATCACCCCAGGTAAAAAGACCATGTGATCCGAGCATGATGCCGCGCAGCGCGGGATCCTGATCAACACATGCTTTCAACTTCAGGCCCAGATCAAAACCAGGCCTTTGCCAGGGCACCCAACCTATCGCGCCATTGAATAATTCTTTCGTGATTCGCTCACCGTCTTTTGAGGCTGCGATGGCGATCGCTGCGTCGGGATGAAGGTGGTCGATATGTTTGAAGGGAAGGAATCCGTGCAAGGGTGTATCGATCGACGGCGCTTTTGAATTCAGGTCGAAAATAGCATGGTTGAAAAGCTCGACCATTTCATCCTCAAATTCAAGACCTCTGTAAATGTTCTTCAGGCTTCTGAGCCTGTCAAGGTAAAGCGATGCAAGCCCACTTCTCTTTAACGTTCCGATGTCGCCACCGGATCCTTTAACCCACATTACTTCCGTCATGGCTCCCCTAAGCGGATCCCTGGCCATGGTCTTGCACGATGTATTTCCGCCGCCATAGTTGGTGAGCCTGAGATCGGCACCAAGAAGATTAGACCTGTATATCAACAACTCAACCTCGTCGTGTGCAAGGGAGGCAGCTTTCGCTTCATCCCATAAATAACTTACGTGTTTGAATTTTTTCGTTATCGCAGTCATATCATTGAATGTAATAATATCATTTCAAAGTATTGCCATAGCCGACCACCACGACCGACAGCAGGATAAAAAGGATGCCGATGGTGATGGTTGTTCTTGTCTTTTTGCTCACCCCGCTCCACTCTTTTAACACAACTCCCCAGAGATTGGCGACGAGTATGATAAAGGCCATGTGCAGTATCCAAGAGCTTGCACCGTTGCCGAGCTTGCTCTCTCCCATTCCGTAAAAGAAAAATTGCAGAAACCAAATGGTGCCGGCAGCTGCAGCGAGCAGGTAATTACGCAACAAAGGTGTCTTGTTGTTGCCGAAATCGTACCATGTTTTGTTTTTATAGATCAGCACAATACACCAGACGAGGTTTGTTGTCAGTCCGCCCCAAAGCAAAATTACATAGATCACGTTATTCTGGTACAGAAATTCTGCCGTCGCTTCCGGATGTTGTTTTTGCCATATTGCATTCGCGGCCTCTGCCATCGGCGTTCCGGCTTCTATGCCATAATTGAAACAGGCACTGAGAATCCCCGAGATCGTGCAAACGACCAGGCCTTTGATGAGATTAAACTCCTTGATGCTGTCCTTTTTCTTTTCGTCGGATAATTCGCGCTCCTTCATCACCCCGGCCGTTCCACAGATATAAATCCCGACCAGACAAAGTCCGATGCCGGTGAGAATGACAAGGCCCCAATTTGTTGTAAGCAGGTCCGTGAATGTTGCCTTTCCCTCCTGAGGAAAAAAATTGTAGTAGATCGATGGAACCAGCGCTCCGAAGGCTGAAGTAAAACCGAGCAACACCGAGTTGCCCAGCGACATTCCCAGGTAGCGCATACCCAGACCGTAGGTCAGCCCGCCAATTCCCCACAACACGCCCCAGAAATACGTCCACCATAAAGTGGCGGATGGCGTATTTGAAATGATTTCCTCGAACCCGGGGACGGTGATCCATGCGGCCAGCAAGGGAATGATCAGCCACGAGAACAAACCCCCAAGTATCCAGTAACTTTCCCATGACCAACCTTTGATTTTCCTGAACGGAACATAGAAGCTTCCCGAAGCGAAACCCCCGATGAAATGAAATAAGATTCCAAGAATGACCTGCATGTCTGAATAAGTTCTGCCTGTTTATTTTTTCAAAAAAGAAATTTTCATAATGGCGTTCCGTTTTGTTCCGGATTGATTGTATAAAATCTCCGGGTTTCCGTTTCGTTAAGGTAGTACGGATTCATCCCACAGCCCAACTTCCGGTTATTGCCCTGATGCCCGGGAAATGTCTTCGTCGCTATTGCCGTTTCTCTGTTCAAAACCAACACCGATTGAACATGGGGTTGGAAGCACTTCGGCCTATCACTCATCAACAGGACATGAGCTTAAAAATGGTCGTATTAATCATATCTTTTTTGGTTCGCGTCAAAAGGTGATTATCCTGGGTTTCAGTCGCCTGCAGGTTGCCCGCTCTCACGGCAGAAACATACCAATAAAATAAGGCATAAAGTGCCAAATCAACCCAGTTTCGACCATTTCCATAAATCATGTTCCCAAATTTTTTATTAATTCAACTGCCTAAGTAACTTTATTAAAATCTGTCAGAACATGATTTATTTGATCCTTTTTTTGCACTTTTTGATTTTCTCAGATGGAAGCCTATCGAAAATACTATAATGACGAGCAGTTACGGGCTTTTACCCACAGTCAGCCCGATTGGGGGGTTACGGTGCGGACCGTCGGGCATCACATCCATAAGCCACAGACAATTTATCCGGATCCTGGCCATCCAAATTCTCATTATTTTGATTGGGAAAAAGGAAGGGTGCTCGATGAATTTCAGCTGGTGTACGTTTCAAATGGCCATGGCACCTTCGAAGCGGAAGGGGTAAAAGAGACACGTTTCGATGCCGGCACCGTGGTTGTACTTTTTCCCAACGTATGGCACCGGTATCAGCCTTCTCCCGAAACAGGGTGGGAAGAATTCTGGGTGGGATTCAAAGGGAATTATGCGGAGTATCTCATGCAACAGAATTGCTTCAGAAAATCTTCTCCTTTTATCAATATCGGTTTCAATGCAGAAGTCCTGAATGTTTTTACCCAGCTCATAGAAACAGTCAAACATGACAGCATCGCCTACTACCAGCTGTCGTCATGTTTGATCACGCAATTGCTTGGGTTGGTTTATTCCTCAGCGATCATGACCGATGTGCCCAGGCAAAATAAACATAGGATCGTGCACATCGCACGTTATAAAATGCATGAGAACGTAAATACCAACCTGGACATTAACGCCTTGGCCTGCCAGCTGAACGTTGGCTATACGTGGTTCCGCAAGGCTTTCAAAGAGGCGATGGGTGTTGCGCCGGGTCAATATCATCTCAACTTGCGCATTGAAAAGGCATGTAGGCTTCTCAAAGGGTCGGACCTGACGGTCACTGAGGTTTCTTATCAGCTGGGATTTGAATCGGAATTCTACTTCTCCCGGATCTTCAAGAAAAAAGTCGGGGTACCACCGAAGCAATTCAGAATGAACCAACACGGAGTCAGCAAGAACCGGTAGGCAAAGTATTCTTTACCGATGATGTCCTGGCTTAATTGGTACAACTGAAAAAACAGGGTGAATTGCCGCGTAAATCGTCTGCCGGCCGGAACTACAGCGCAGGTGTTAAGTCATAAATGGCATTTTTCGAATGTTATAAATCAAAATTGCTAAAATCTGGTTGACGTTTTATAATTTGAAACCATGAAAACTAAAATGACAATACTGCTGCTGGTTTTGATGAGTTGGGGCGCCCATGCGCAACATGATCATGCAACACATGCCGACAAGAAGGCGGATGAGAAAACGCCCGTGTTTAAGGATGAAAACCTTGGCAAAGCTTATTACCATTACATTCAATTAAAAGACGCGCTGGTAGCCTCAAATGACCAGGAAGCCAAAAAGGCCGCGGGCAATCTGCAATCGGCGCTTACCCGTGTAGACAAAAAAGCTTCTGATGAAGCGGCCAAAGTCGCCACCGCCGTCGATCTCAAGGCACAAAGGCTGGCATTTACTGAGCTTAGCAGTCAGATGGCGTCTCTGGTAAAAGAGGGTCAATTGTCCGAGGGCGTGATATATCTGGAATACTGTCCGATGGCTAACGGCGGGTCCTACTGGCTATCCAACGAAAAAGAAATCCTGAATCCGTATTTCGGGAAGTCGATGCTCCGGTGTGGATCGGTTGAAAAAACGATCGAATAAAAACCATGGTTAACGATAAAACATTAGCTTGGACTTCAACTGATTACCTGATCATGGGGTATGAGGATCATTTATGAACAAGATGACGGGATATTTCTTGCGTTCTTTACTTTTTACAGCCTTTGCTTTGTTGTTTTCATGCAACTCCAGGGATTCAAACAACAGTGGGGAAATTACACTGGACGCGCTCGAACTTTCGGATCTTTCCGGTAAAGAAATTGATCCGGATGAATTTGATAACAAAACGGTTTTTATTAACTTCTGGGCTACGTGGTGCAAACCGTGTATTCAGGAAATGCCCACCATTGAAAACGCGCAGGCACATCTCAGGGGCAAAAATGTCATTTTCCTGTTGGCCTCAAACGAAAGTATCGAACAAATAGAAACCTTTAAGAAGAGCAGGAGATTCCATTTCAGGTACGTGAAGATAAAAAACCTGGAGGACCTTCACATTCAGGCGCTGCCAACTACCTGTATTTTTAACCAGCAAGGAGAGCTGGTTTTTTCCGAGGCCGGTTTTCGTATGTGGGATAGTCCGAAAAATATCAATCTCATCAAGACACATTCCAAGCCATGAGAGGTATTATTCTGATCCCGGCGTGCCTTATTTTCCTAAACTGTTCCAGAAACAATAATGAAATTAAAACCGGGCCTTTCACTTCCATAAATTATCTTGCTTCCCCTGCCAAATCACCCAGCTCGGTGCCGCACCTTTTCACCGACAAGAATGGCGAAGTTTTTTTATCATGGATTGAAAAGGAAGACAAGGTCAACCTGTTTAAATTTTCCCGGCTTGAAAATGGCCAGTGGTCGGAACCCAAACTCATTACTTCCGGTGATACGTGGTTTGTGAACTGGGCTGACTACCCGATGATTGCTACCGATGGTACCGAAAATTTTGTCGCTCATATACTGGACAAAAGCAGTGAAGGGACCTATTCGTATGATATCAAAATGTTTACCTCGACCGACAAAGGCTCAAACTGGGCTTCGCCTTTTATACTTCACGATGATGGAAAAGCAGCTGAGCACGGCTTTGTATCACTTGTGCCTTACGAAGATAAAATTTTTGTCGCGTGGCTCGATGGCAGGAACACTGTGATGGAGGGGGTCGAACACAGCGATGATCATGGGCACCATGGGCAAATGAGCTTGCGCGCTGCATTCATTGATTACACCGGGAATAAGCTCAATGAATGGGAACTTGATAAAAAAGTGTGCGACTGCTGTCAAACCACTGCAGCTATTACTGACAACGGACCGGTGGTGATATATCGCGACAGGTCAGACCACGAGATACGGGATATTTCGATTGTGCGGTTGATTCGCGGTAGCTGGACGAACCCTCAGCCGGTATTTGAAGACAAATGGAAAATAGCCGGATGTCCTGTAAACGGACCCAGGGCTTCTTCTATTGGCAACAACGTGTCGGTAGCGTGGTTTTCGGCCCCGGACGACAAAGCCGTCGTCAATGTAATTTTTTCCAATGATGGAGGCGCAACATTCGGCACGCCAATACCTGTGGATGAAGGTAAACCCAACGGTCGCGTTGATGTGAGCCAACTGGATGACAACTCGTGCATGGTAAGCTGGATGGAGGAAGGTGATATCAAGGCATTAAGAGTCTATTCCGACGGAAGGAAAGGCAAACCCATGACGATCGCTTCTTCTTCCGAGGCGCGTTCCAGCGGCTTCCCACAAATGACTTTCGCAAACAAACAATTGATCTTTGCCTGGACTGACGACAAAGACAAACAAGTCAAAGTTGCCACTGTTGCACTTTAATGGTCGGAAGCTGGTCTATTTCTGCTTTTAATTATTGCTACATATTCTTGAACGCGGAATGAAGTACTGATTGCGACTGGACATTTCAACTCGCAAAGCGAACTCCGCAAATTCGCCAGAATTTATCGGTAAGCTCAGCCTCTGCGTAATATGAACTATGAACCATCCCCACTACTGGTTTAAATTAAAACTCACCGTCACCCGGCATGGGATCGTGATGTAACCTGGGTTAAAAATGTAGTTGCTTCCGATCATCTCATGGATGTCCGGCCTGAATTTTTCAACATACCAGTTGTTCACCTGGACGGGCTCTTCTTTTACGAGATGGGCTGTGCCGATTGTCTGACCCAGCTCGCGCGCATAATTTTCGGCCGCAGACCGTGCATTGCTGATGGCTTGCTTCATCGCGTTTTCTTTCAGCTGGCTCAGGTTTGAAAGCCGGTAGCTGATATAGTAAATGTTCGTGAAATTGTGACGCAACAGCTCCATCAGGATTTTTGTCAGATCCCTGAGGTCCTTGACGGTGATGATGAATTCCCGGATAAACAGTGCCGATTGATCATTGATGCTTGTCTCAATAACAGTTGTTAATATTTCATTGTTATCGCTGCCAATAAACTTGATGTCCGTTTGTTCTTTGCTGAAGAGGAATGCGTCAGAAACCGTTGTCAGACTGGCAATCTCAACCCTGCGTTGTATACGCACTGCAATAACCGCCTGGTCAGGCACAGCTTTGATTGCAGCCTCTCCGGTAACGGTGAGCAGCGGTATGTTCTCCAACGTTTGTGCCTTTAACAGCAGGATGGAGAAGCAAAATAAACCGGTCAGCGCGACATGTTTCATCATGTGTGGCAATGTAGCAACCATGCCATAGTTTTTAATTCGCATTAATGGTGGCTGTGCCTTCCGCATCGGCTAACCTGGCATTTTTCACGTCCGACAACACCACCTTAAAAGTTTCCGCAGGCTCTGTGGTTTGATCCGACTGCGCTTTTACCGTGATGGTGCCGCTCATCGTCCCGGGATTGATCCAGGAGCTTACCGCGCCTCCGGTTGTCAAATAATCCGTGGTTGTAGTGGTGCCATCGGCGGTCGCGTATTTGAACCTGATGGTGTCGGTGCTCGCAGCACTTAGCGAAAGAATAAAAACTGCGGTCCCGCCCTCATTGACAGCATCGGCATCGCTGATGGACAGTTCCGGCAAATTGCTCGTATCGTCGTCGTCTTTTGAACATGCGAAAATGACAAGAGCGAGGCAGAAAAGGAGCGTGAGTTTCAGAAAGTTTTTCATAAGAGGATTTTATTTTAAAAAAGCAAATCGAACATCAAAATACAAAAAATATCCAAATGTCTATACCTAGGCATACCGTTACGGAAACTACGTTATAACTCATGTTTTTGCCTCTTCGATCGCTGTTGTTATTTGTTGCCTTGCTTCGCATCATGCATTTAATCTCATCATAAGGTTTTTTTTAAGTCAGTGATAAACTCGTTTTCAATGTAACGATCAATTCGTGATGCTGGAGAGTTTGCGGCGTTAATTCGCTGCGAAGAAGGCTGAAGTGGAGATGGCACTCCATGCGGCACCACCATTGGTGGTGAACTTAAGCCCCGCCTCCTAATTTCATCACCTTTTCTTTAATTTTACCTACCTGCCCTTTTAGGTACAACTTAGTATAATTACTGTGGGATCGCCGCTGCTACAAAATTCTGAACGAAGCGTACAGGGTGGAGAAGCTGTAGATTGTGAGAAAAACCCATACCCAAACGTTTTGGGACTTTTTTGTGCTCAATAGATATACGCCGACGCCAATCAATAAAACACCCACTGCGGCCATTGCGATGTTCAATACGCGTTCCTTACTCAGGCTTTCGCTGAGCGAATAATAGGATAACGTCCACAGCCGCGCAACTTCCATGGCGATAATCGGTATAAGTCCAAAATAAAAAATTATGCGCATTTTTTTCAGGTTAAAGAATCAACCGATAATGTAAATATCAGGTCATTCAGGTCATCGTCCGGATAGCCGTCATTACAATGGTATCTTTTCGTTGCCCCCAGGGCTTCAATCCACATAGCGGCACCGTTATGCCAATAGTGGGTAGTTCCATTGCCAACATCCCATGCGTTATAAATGACAAGCTCTTTGGATTTTGTGATAACCTCAATGGTCACCTCATTCGGCGCAGTATCCTCCCATAAAATCACGCTATTCCTGATGGTTTGGCCCGCTACCAGGAATGTACCTTTTGTATTCAACACCACTGCCTGCCGCCAGTCGCTATTGACTGCTTCAAACATGATCTTGATCGTACAGGCACCGGGAACCGCTATGCGATCCATCAGCACGAGGTCTTTCGAATTATATTCGATCTTTTGCCCTTTACTTTGTAAAAACAAGCTCTCGAAATTTACCATATGTGCTATTTATCCCCTGTTTGACGGTAAGGATCAATCGCGGCGTGCTCCGAAGGCCAAACCTCCACGACGTCATACATGCCTCCGTCTCTCTGCGGAGGATCATGATGCAACTCCATGCTTTCTGTTTTGCCGGTTTGTGGATTCACTCGTTGCGGGGCAAGCCCTTTTTGCATGCGCACTTTATTCTCCGGAGAAAACTCACCTTCGGACGAATTGAGCGCCCTATTTTTCCAATACCTGGCTCTGACAGTGCTCCAACTTGGGACGGCTCCTTTGAACGTCCTGTTATTAATCGGATCGCCCACTTTCCAGCCGTTTATAGTACCTGTCTGCGTTATCTTCTTAGCTCCGCTGATTGTTTTTGTTCCCCCGGCGGAGGATTTAATGGTAGTTGTGATTTTCTGGTTCGTCGAAGATTTTGCCGCCGTGGCAGTCTTTGCTTGCACCTTGCTATTCGTACTTTGCCTGATTTGAGGAGCCGCTGATTTCCGTGTACCACCACTTCTAGAGTTTCCGCGGGCATCGGCAATTTCCTGTAGGATGGCATTAATCTGTTCGAGTTTCTCAACAGTTTCCAGGAGCGGGATCAGGTCCATTTTGTCTCCCGGATTTTCCGGATCAAAATCATTCATCTCCGCCTTGGAGCCGAACTCATACATCGCGCCTTCGTAATGAAGAAGGTGACTTTCTTTATAATCCATGCCGAACAGGTTATAGGCAAGGGCTCCTCCAAGACCTTCCTTATCCATATGCTCGGTCATAAAATTGTTTATCTTGTACTGTCCATTGACAAGGTCGTAAGTGTAATGGTACCGCTCCATCCCTTCCATCTCCTTCGAATCGATCGGGCGGTTTTCTACAAAAGAGTAAGGGCTATTCCAGGGAAAGGAGTTTGCAATTGGATCGACCGATAAGAATCTGCCAACTCTTGGGTCGTAGATACGGTAAGTGAAAGAATAGCTGTTGCCATTTCCTTTGATCTCATCATCTTTTTCCTGCCCCTGAAATCCGAAACGGTACGGTTTTGAACTGAATGAGCGACCAGGACGCAACGCACCAAAACTGCTGTAGTCATTGGCGGCTGTCAACTCCGTGATATGTTTAGAGCCATTCCAAACCGTTCGGTCGGAATAAACGGCGAGAACATTGTCAAGGTGGTTCTTAAACTCGTAGCTTGTATGACCAAGGAAATAACGATGGGTGGAATCTCCGTTTTGCGCTGCCTGGTTACTTAGTATAACCGTTTGATTCCTCTGACCGAGCCTGTCACTTCCGTAGATTGGTTGTTCTATAAGTTTTAGACCGGTCTGATCTTTTTCATACAAGGCCATGAAATTTCCTGAAGCATCTCTTAAATAAAAAGTTTTCCGGGTTTCAGATGGGGTCACCAATTCTTTGCTAACCCTGTTGCCTTGAGCATCATAGCTGAATATCAGAATGGTGCCGTTGGTTTTGGTAACTTGCTTTACTTTTCCCCCCAGTGTCCAGGTGATCGCGCTAATGCCCTCGCTGTTGTCCTTAATTAAATTTCCTATGGCATCATAATCGTAATTTTCAGGCAACTGGCTTTCGATGTCATCCCATTGGTTGGCGGGAACCAGGTCTGTTACCTGACGAAGTCTGTTGGTATTCCTTTCATATCCATTGGCCTTGTTCTCGTAAACGTAACGGAGATCTTCCATGTTCAGGTTGGTCCCGTGAGCATTCCGATGCTGTGTCAGTAAATTTCCATTAGCATCGTAGGAATAACCTTCCTTGTAGTCGTTCGTAGCGGTTGTTGCTGACCATGCATTGGTGCCGACTACGTTTGCATCGACGTGGCTGGTCGCCGTTTTGATCCGGTTTAGCTGATCATAGGTATAGCTTGTACCCAGGGGAGAGCCATTGCCACTCATGAATACACGGTTGGCGATGACTACATGGCTGATGTTTCCATTATAGAGGTTCCCCACTGCAAGATCACTTCCGGCAGTAGCCGAAACAAAGGACCCTTCAGATGGTGAATGTATTGCCGTGTAGTCATTGCTATGATAGCCGAGGCTATACCCTGCTACATCGTCAGCAAAATGACGATGCAATCCGCTCACTCCATCTGCGCCGATGTCACGGTTGGAAACCAGGGTGTTCGAGTTGACACCTTTTAACCAATTCTGAAGTGTATAAGCATAGTCGACTCCTTGCACGGCGGATCCGATCTCAACCCGGGCTAATGGTCCATGCCCGTAGTAGAAATACTTTGCCTGCAGTGCCCAGGTGACATTGTCTATGCTGATATAAACGTGTGTAATGCGATTGTCACTATCATATTCATATTTGTGATAAAGCTGATCTCCTTTTTTCGCCTGGTAGTTAACCTGGGTTACTTTGTTGCTTATGAGATCGTATTGATAGTCGGTACGAACGTAGCGACCAGCGTTCTGCCCTATTGCTGATATGCATGACAGAGCCTGAAAAAGTACAATTAGAATTATTCCTTTCATAATTTATTCAGTCCATATTATAAGTAAATCACTTTGGAATAGAAATCAAGCCTTAAATTTGGAATTTATCGTGACAGGCTTTTTTCTTATTTGGTTGTGATCCATTGTTTATGTTCGCTTGCGCTACTGAATGGGTAAACATTCCGAAGGTTCGCACGTAATTACTCAGCATGCTGCTTTAATAAACTTTGAATATTTCGCCTGAAGAATTTCTTTTCCGCTCGTTTTAGCCTGACAGCGCCGGGCAAATTCCTGAACGTCAGCACAGGCCCCTGTAAATAACTGTCAAAGCAGTCGCAAAACTCTGCATCTTTCAGACGATTTACCGATACCACAACGCGTTGCCCTTCATGCCGCGAACTAAAAGTATATGACTTTCCCTTCAGCTCTCCCCGATCCATGCTGCGATTAAACTCAAAGAACGCGTCATTATACTTCCCGATCATTTGCTCTTTCCATTTCGCGGTTGTCAAAGAATCTACACGACTCACGGAATCCTGATTTGGTGTAGCCGTAGAACCGCGCTCGCAGCATAATATGTATTCAAAAATATTCATCTCGTAGATCCTGAAATCTGCAAGCAAATGCGAAGAATTCTTGTATTCATCAAATTGATCCTGCGTCAATAAAAAATATTTAACACGGGGATGAGTGCTAGCGGGGGAAACTGAGATCAGATATTGCGCAGTTGCCGTTGCGCCAAAAAAGAATAAAGAAAATGTCAGAATAATCCGAATCAAATGTCCCATGTTACTTCTTCTCCGGTGTATCACGTAAGATCGCATCGACTGTTTGCTGCGTTAATTTTCCAAGATCTGTAGAATTTAGAAGTCCGCCAAAACTGTGGTCATCGGTATTTACGAAAACCGGCACACCTTTTTTGTTGATTTTCTGCTGACCGGTCTTCCGATCGATTTTTGGATTGCCTTTAAAGTAAAACAGGAGGGTGTGGGCTACCTCGTGACCGAGTGTTTTGTAAAGACCGGCGTCCGAGTCACTTCCGACCTTAATTACCCCATTCTCGTTTCGACCTCTATCGCCGATGTCAGCAACAGTTTGCTCCACCAAAGGAACCGGTGCAGCGGTTGTTGAAGAAAGGAAATGTGTCTTTTTTGCTTTCTCCGCCTGAATCTTGCCATTTAATATCTTTTCCCTGTCGTCCGCAGACTTCGTTACCAATTTTCCCTTTTGGTTCTTTTCGTAGAAATCCGGATCAGACTTATTGTATTCGACAAGCGTTACATCAAATTCAAAAATTACCGGTCGGTTATCTACAGCCTTATCAACATAAGTATTATCCGGGAACTCGGATTTGAGGGCGTCCTGTATTGATTTGATATCGTCTTTTGTGTAAGTCGATCGGTAGTCGTCTCCTACCAGGCCGCTGCCCGTGAGTACAAGAATATCTAAATGAACTACTGTCACCTGGATCTTGCCTTTTGCCGGGTCGTCAATAGTTTTTGTGTACTTGTAACCTTCGAGGCCATCGAGATCGATTGCCCATATTGGTGTATTGGACGCGAATTGGTAGGGCGTTAACATGGCGTATGAATCAGTCAACGGATCTGTGCTCAGGAATCTTCCAATATTTGGGTTGTAGATCCGGAATCCGTAATCATAATGGTTTAGACCGAGTTCACCATCGTCCAGTTTTTCCTTGCCATTGAAGCCGTACCGGTAGTTCTTACTATTAAAAGATAACCCCGGTTTTTTCGCCCCAAAACTCGAGTATTCGTTCGCGCTCACAACATCTGCTGTGTACACTCCAATAGTTCCAGGAACCTGGTCATCCTCTGCTGCCTCGACCCCGTCGGACACTACCGCTAACACATTGCCCAGATGGTTTTTCAATTCGTAGTTCACCTTGCCGGTAAAATAATGATATTGTTGCGTTACCGCGAGGTCGTCGTTGATTGAATGGGTCTCACTTCGCACGCCTAATCTGTCAATACCCAAAAGTGGTCGTTCCAAAAGTGTCAATCCGGTGATATCCTTCTGGTAAATGCTGATCACACTGCCCGACGCATCCCTTACATAGTGGGTGGTCTTATCTTCCGCGGCGATCTGAACCCGTTTCGAGATCCGGTTTCCCTGAGGATCGTAGGCATAACTGGTTACCTGGCCATCTGATTTCGTAATCTGTTTGACTTTTCCAGACGCGGTCCATGTGATTGAAGTAATGCCTTCGCTGTTGTCTTTGATAAGATTTCCGATTTCGTCATAAACGTAATTATCGACCTGCTGGCTTTCTATATCCTCCCACTCATTCGCTCCCGCCGCGTCGGTGACCTGTCGCAACTTATTGGTATTCCGTGCATAGCCGTTCAGCTTGTTTTCATAAACGTAGGCAAATTGATCCATGGCCTTGTTTTCACCGTACGCATTTCGTGTCATCGTCATGATATTGCCATTTGCATCGTAGGAATATTCCTCCCTGTAATCATCGGTGGCGGTTCCAGACGACCACGCATTGGTCGCAGTCACGCTTGGATCAATATGCTGGACAGCAGATCTGATACGGTTAAGCTGATCATAAGTGTAGCTCATGCCTTGCGGAGATGAACCATTACCCATAAACTTGCCTATCGCTGTTACCATGTGGCTTATGTTGCCATTGTACAAATTCCTACCCGCAAGGTCAGCATTTGACGTCGCGGCAGCGAAGGAATCACCGGTGGCAATGTTAACACCTGAATAATCTCCATTAAAATATCCGAGGCTAAAACCCAATTCATCTTTGGCGAAATGTTTGTGCAACCCGTTCTCCCCGTCCTTCCCGATATCGCGGCGAGACTGCAGTGTGTTGGTGTTCACTCCTTTTATCCATCCGTGCACCGTATAGGCATAATCAACTCCCTGGACACCCTGGCCTAACTCGACACGCATCAATGAACCATGGGCGTAATAAAAATATTTCGCTTCCAATCTCCAGACAAGATTATCCGGACTCGTGTATACGTGCGTGACCCGATTCTCACTGTCATATTCATACCTATGAAAGAATTGATCGGAACGACCAGTCTGCAAGCTGATTTGATTTACTTTGTCACTTACAATGTCATAGGTATAGTCCGTCCGAATGTAGCGGCGGGAGGGCTGTGCGGATGAATGTTGCATGCCGATGATCCCGAAAATTATGATGACGCCAAATGCAATCACAGGTTTGCTTGGGAGTTTATACATAGTTTGAAACGTTGTCGTCATTCATTTATGATTTTTTAAGAAGGCCATCACAAGGGTGCTGCCATTCTGCCGGAAACCTTGCCTGGTTTTGCCTCTGCGTTTACAGCTTTGCCTGGATATTTGCTCATGACTTTGCACGTTGTTTTCACGGGACCTAAATTTATTCAGCAGAACTACCAATAATATCGTTTGAAAATACAAAACAACGTACGCGCTTACATCCATATTTATGTCACTTAAGAGACGGTCGCCTTTGTCATAGAGAAATGCCACACAAAGGGTTGCTGTCACCTGGAATAAGATTGATGCCGCCAATGCGACGATAATTTTAAATAGCCACTTGCCGTTGAGCAGTGCGATGAGAAAAAACGTCTCGATCAATGTCAGTACGAGCGACAGAACCGCAAACGAAGGATAATAAATGAGCTCCCTTCCTGTGATGATTGTTACGCAAACAGGAGTCAAAAGAATGCAAGCACACAATGTAACGAAGAATTTCATGACGAATATATAGATATCAGTGTCATTAGCTCCTGTCCACAAAGACTTATCACAAATACACTTTTCTTTCTGTTAAATTGTTACACCCTGCATCTCGCTTTAACTTTTGCCTCACTTCAGGCCACGAGTTTTCGAGCCTCATGGCGACTGCCCAGAAGATCGTTTGCACGCAACAGAATACATCAGGTGTCATCGCAAATGTGTTCAGGTTTTCGTCGAATTTATTAAGTGCCTTCATCTTAGCCTGATTGCAAGATCCAACTCTATTATTTGATCGATCTTCTTCTCTCTTCCGCTTTTCAGGAACGTCAAAAACTCTGTCGGGGGAATTTCGCCGTTGTCAAAGGACCGCATGGTAAAGGCCAGCAGTAATACCCCGTCGTCATTATATTTTTTATATCTATAGGCACTCCATTCATAAATTCCGTTTTCGTGAAATACAAAATCGAGCAGATACTCGCCCGTGCTTTCGTTCTCCAGCAATTGGTAGTGGGCGACGGGATCAAACTTCTTCCGCAAGATTATTTCCTGGACTTTGGCTTCGATCGCCTTGCTCACTGACAATCCCTTTTCAACCACTTCTATGAGCACCATCTTATCAAATTCTTCCAGCTTATCGGATGTCCTAAGATACTCCTGTTTATAATATCCGTCGGAAGGATTGGAACTCCACACCAGGAAATAGTCTTCATGATCAATTTGGATTGGGCCCTGCAGGGTTAGATAATTTTTTGGAGAATGTTGTGCATCAAAACCAGCGATTGAAAAGAACATAAAGCTGAAAAGGGGGATTTTGATAAGATTTTCCATGCGACCTTTTGTTTCAGTATTTGTCCAGGTATTCTTTCGGATATAATTCTGCCAGCTCTTTCGGGATTTCTGTCTTGGCGTAATCCAGCCCCTTTTTCCTAAGGAATTCGATGATTTCCAGCTTCAGCGCATATTCGGGAGAATCCAGCGGAAAAATCCAGTACCTGAGGAAAGGAGTGATATATATCGGATCGCCGTCAATATCCCTGCTCATTGGCAAGGTGACATCGACATGGCAGTCAAAAATAAGAAAGTGTGCAATATCGACCTTGCTGGCCAACACTGCAGCCTTTAGGGGCGATTGCATTTTCTTATTCCGGTGATGGACGTTGGCGCCAGCTTTAACCAAAATTTTAACATTTTCCAGCAACGCACGAGAAGCCGCTATGAGCGGTGTAGGATTTTCCACGGTTTCGCGCCGATTTACTTCATTGTTCGGATCCCCTCCATATTTCAGGACCATGAGCAGGTAATCGGACGTCTCTTTTTTCGCACTCGCGGCTACGACAGCGGATAGCCCTGTCGATGTATCATGCAAATTGGGATCAGCGCCAAGCTGCAGCAGTTTTCTGGCTGAATAAAATCGGTCTTCAGCAACCGCCCAGATCAGAAATGTCTTTCCGAATTTCTTTTCTCGCGCGTTTACATCAACATTGCCTGATTTTAGAATTGTTTCTATAGCGATTGTGTCTTGGGACTCAACCGCTTTTGCCAGTTCCCACGACACTTCCCGGAAAATCCTGATGTCATCTCCCATGAAGTTATCCTGTGCGTGTCCTACAATCACTGCAAAAAAGCCCAAGCACACAGCAATAAAAACTTTCTGTCTCTTGGATGCGATCCTGCCGATATATTTAGCACCAATGATCATTTATAACCTGCTTCTTTTAAAGCCGCGATCACATTTGACATCAAATGATTCATAACGCTGTTCTTTAAGTTCTGGGCTTCCATTTTCGCCAGAGTGACGGGGTCGGTTTGTTTATATCCTTTCTCAAGATGCATAATAAAATTATAACCGTATCCGTCAGGTGGTAGCAATTCGTGAATCTCGCCTTCCGCTCTGATATGCAGAACCTGCCTTTGCAAATCGTCCACGATTTCGCCGATGACCATATATGCATCAATCTTGCCAATTTTAGTCAATCCAAGGTCCTTCTTCGTTTTCGAGTTGAGGGCGGCGGCATTGAAAGTTATGGCGCTATGGCCGGTGGTCAACGAATTCGCCGACGCCAATCCGCCTCCTAAAGAATGACCTACGTAGGTGAGACTTTTACCTTTGAGCGCTTTTGCAATCAGGATTGCATTGTCACGCGACTGCGGGTACTGTTTTTCGACCCATCCAAGGGCTTGTTTAATGTCAGTATTCGCATCCTTTACGTCATTGGTACCAGCAGTTGCGTAAACGTATTCCGTCACACCATCAACCGTTCTTTCGTATAGGCCCGATTTGAAACCAGTCTCCGATTTTTCCCAAACCACATCCGTCATGGTCTTCATGAGACTGGAAACTTTCCAGCCGGTATTTCCGACAGTTTTAACCTCACTGCCATAGACATGCTCCGCTATCGCGGCTGCCTCCATCACGGTTGGACCGGTTCCGCCGGAAGGCGAATCATTCGGAGGATCATCTCCATAGGGATCGGTCCAGTAAACAGGATTGTTATTAAAGGCGACAAATGGACTTATTGAAGGATATTTTGCCATTTTCGGATCAAGGCTTATCCATTTACCAAGCCGGGGATCCAGATGCCGGAACTCTGCTCCGTAACTATTGCCAATGCCTTTCACCTCATCATCCTTTTCAATGCCGTTAAAGCCATATCGGTAATTTCCACTATTGAAAGATAACCCTGGCTTTGGAGCCCCAAAAGTATAATAGTCGTTCGCCGATATCACTGTTGCCTCGTAGGACTTCACCAGGCCCGTGACCGGATCTTGCAGTGGCTTGCGCTCATCGTTTACAACCGCAAGTACATTTCCGAGGTAATTTGAAAACTCATAATCTTGTGAACCCGTGAAGAACTGACGCGTGGATGAGGTGTTATCTGCGTTGCCAAGCGTCACAATCTCGTTCCGCTGACCAAGCCGTTCTCTTCCGTAAATTGTCTGTTCCCGAAGCTCAAGCTGTCCGTTGTTGGTCTGGTAAACAGCCATCACATTACCGCGCCCATCGCCGACGTAATAGGTGGTGCGATCGTCGGTTTCGCTGCGCACATTCTTGCTGACACGGTTTCCCGCTGCATCATAATCGAAAGTAACGACTGTGCCGTTTTGTTTGTTGATCTGTTTTATTTTTCCAGATACAGTCCAACTGATGCTTAGGATGCCTTCGGTATTGTCTTTGATTAGATTGCCTATTTCATCATAACTGTAATTGTCACTTTCCTGATTCTCGATATCGTCCCATGTATTTGTCCCCACGGCATCAGTAACATGTCGCAGCTTATTCGTATTCCGTTCATAGCCATTCACCTTGTTCTCGTAGGTATAGGTGAATTGGTCCATCGCCTTGTTTTCTCCATACGCATTTCGCGTCAGGCTGGCAATATTACCGTTTGCGTCGTACGCGTACTCCTCCTTATAGTCCTCGGTGGCAGTCCCGGATGCCCAGGCATTCGTGACGGTCAGATTGGGATCGATATGTTGAACCGCAGCTTTGAGCCGATTGAGTTGATCATAGGTATAACTTACGCCCCGGGGAGGCCCGTCGTTGCCCATGAACTTACCAATCGCTGCCACCGTATGACTGATGTTGCCATCGTACAAATTTTGAGCGTTCAATTCACTATTTACAGTTCCCGCGACAAATGCATCACCAGGCGCTACGTTAATGGCAGCATAATCCCCCTGGAAATATCCTACGCTATAGCCGGCTACGTCTTTGGCAAAATGACGATGCAGACCGGTTTCTCCGTCTTTCCCAATGTCCCTACCGGGAGCAAGTGTATTTGAGTTTGTTCCTTTTATCCACCCTTGTAATGTATAGGCAAAATCCACACCTTGTATACCCTTTCCGATCTCAACACGCATCAAGGGACCGTGATCATAGTAAAAATATTTTGCTTCCAGCTTCCATGTGATATTATCGGTACTGGTGTATACATGCGTGATTCGATTATCACCATCATACGCATATTTATGAAACAGTTGATCTTGCCTACCGTCTTGATACTTTACCACGTTCACCTTATTGCTGACAAGATCGTATTGGTAATCTGTCCGCATGTAACGATGGGAATTCTGACTGAATATCCTGGGCACAGCTGTAATCTGAAATATCATTATCAAGATGAACAACCGAAAAATGCCTATGCACATTTCTCTATTTTGATCGGGATCTTTTGTTAGCTGCATATTATTCTATTCAGGAAGACCAAGGGCCGAGCAATGAAAAACATTGTCAAGGAGATCGATGGGGCTAAAATGTAGCCTAATCCATCCCCATCAACGGCTTCAGATTGCTATAGCCAGCTATTCTTACTATATCCTTCGGAGTCTTGTCAACTTTATTCTTATGATTTACATCTGCGCCCCATTCCAGAAAAATTCCAATTATTTCTATGCGTTCATTTCTTCCTTTATCGTTGAAAACTGCCGTCCATAAGGGTTGATTACCATGAATATCTTGTATAGATAATTTGGCGCCATTCTTTAAAGCGGACCTCGCTACGGCTAATTGGTTGTTCAATGCTGCATAATGCAGTATCGTCTGACCATTTTTGTCTTGGAGATTTACGTCGATGCCTTGGTCGATTAATAAAAGAGAGATCTCGTTGTGGTTCTTGAAACTTGAAACATGCAATAGTGAATATCCGAAGCTGTCTATGGCATTGATGTTCTCTGCATTCAAAAGTTTTTTAACTTTTATTAGATCATTGTCTTCGACTGCCTTAAAAAGTAATTCCATTGCAAAAAATTTTCAAAATATAGTTGTTAGATCTCTTTTAAAAATCAATCCTTTGGTGCTTCATACTTGTGCGACATATTTGCGCCAGGAGCCTCGGGCCTATAGTTACTAGGATTATTGTATTCATTTAAGAACTGTTGCTGGGTGATTTCTCCCTTTTCCAACTTTTCAACCAATTTGCTATACTCGAATCCTGGTTTGTGGCCCATATGCCATTGGTCGTACCGGGAACTGAATTTATCCCAGGTTAATTCTTCAAGCGTATTAGGATCAAAAACTTTCCCATTTGCGTCTTTAGCGGCCTCCCATGTTTTTTCAACCACGCCATCCCTGTAAGAAGGCCTATTTTTTCGATACTTTGCTGCGAGCGCGGCATTGGCAGCTGCTGCATCGTCAATAGTCGCGAGGGATTTTACTTCACCACTTGCGGCCTTGAGTTCATTTGTTGCGGCTTTTAATTCTGCCTTGACCAAAGTTCCAGCGCCAACCGCGTTTACAACGGCAGCGCCTACTGTTATCCCTTTTTGCAAGTTTTCCTGGGCAATTCCCAGCTGCTCATACATGAAGTCAATATATTCAGCGGAGAAGTATTTGGAAGCTTGTTTGCCTCCAGCATCAGTATAGTCATACCGTGCATAGTTCTGCTTTGGTACACCAGGACCGAACTCAAAAAATGAAAAGGTCCCACCCTCAGGTAACTTATTGGATTTAACGAAAGCTTCCGCAATCACCTCTTTGGTTGTTTGCCCCTTGAAGCCTAGTCTAAAAGTTCCCTCTGGCTGTTTGTAGTTATCTGATGTGAGTTTTACGGTAGTCTGACCATTCGATAAAGTGTACGAAAAGGTTCTAACATATTTTTCTGCCCCTTCTAAATCTATGCTTCTTACAACGTCATTTTCAGCAAACGCGTAGGTACTATTCCACGGATACTCACCACTCAAAGGGTCAACCGACAGAAAACGCCCAATACCTGGGTTGTAAATTCGTAAGCCATAATCATATTTAGTACTCCCCCACTCTCCTCCATCGTCTTTCTCTTTGCCGTTAAATCCATATCGATAAGTCTTTGAATTGAAGGATCGGCCTGGCTGTATTGCTCCAAAACTGCTGTAGTCGTTGGCAGTAATAACAAAGGCTTTAATATATCCTACCGTACCGGGTAATTCGCTACTCTCGACTGCTATTGTATTATCCGAAACTACGGCAAGGACATTGCCCAAATGATTCTTCAATTCATAATCGCTATCCCCTTTGAAGTATCGGTAATCGGATGAGGCAGCAAGATCGCTGTCAATATAAATTGTTTGATTCCTCTGGCCAATCCTGTCACTGCCATGGATCGGCCGTTCGATGACCCTCAATCCCGACTGGTCCTTTTCGTAAATGGCCATAACATTGCCACCTGCGTCTCTGGAATAATAGGTAGTCTTATTGCCTGAACTTTTCCTAATACGATTACCGCTGGCATCATACCAATAAGTTGTGATAGCCCCATCGGCTTTGATCACTTGTTTAACTTTTCCATATAACGTCCAGCTGATTGATGAAATATTTTCGCTCCTGTCATTGATCATATTTCCTATCTCATCATAACTGTAGTTACCAGATTCCTGGCTTTCGATATCTTCCCAGGCATTCGCCCCAACCGCGTCGGTTACGTGACTTAGCTTGTTTGTATTTCGATTATATCCATTGGCCTTGCTTTCATAGGTATAGCTTAACTCATCCATTTTCGGACTTTCCCCATATGCGTTTCGCTTCAACAGAAGTATATTGCCGTTGGCATCATATTCATAGTCCTCCTTAAAATCATCGATTGCAATGCCTGCCGACCACGCATTTGAACTTACTACACCCAGGTCAAAGTGTTGAGTGGCGGATGTAATTCGGTTCAATTGATCATATGTATAGCGTATGCCATGTGGAGGCAAGTTGCTATTCATGAACTCACCAACAGCAGTCACAAGATGGCTTATATTACCATTATGCAAAGAGGTCGATAAATCACTATTGGCCGTTGCGGCTGCAAATGAATTAACCGGTGAAACCTGTATGCCTTTGTAATCTTCTTCGAAATACCCAATGCTATAACCTATTTGATCTTTAGCAAAATTCTTATGCAGGCCATTTTCACCGTCTTTCCCTATGTCCCGGGCTGATACCAACGTATTGGAATTAGAACCCTTTATCCAGCCATGGAGGGTATAGGCATAATCCGTTCCCTGCACGCCTTGCCCGACTTCAACCCGCATTAAGGCACCATGATCGTAATAAAAGTATTTACATTCCAACTTCCATGTTATGTTGTCAGGACTGCTGTAGACATGACTGATACGGTTTTCGCTGTCATATTCATACCGGTGAAAGAACTGATCCCTTTTGTTCTCCTGATAGTTTACCCGTTTGACATTTCCCGCCACCAGGTCATAATCATGATCGGTTCGGACGTAGCGCCGAGAAGACTGCTGGCCGCTTAAGTCTACCAGAATTATGAATTGAATGATTGCAATGACTAAAATGCGCATGAATAGTTATTTTACCGTTCGCTTCCCATTTAATACTTCACGTAGTACTTCCTTTTTCCGTTATCTCCTTTTTTTCCTCTACCCTCCAGTCTGTGTGTTTCCTTTACACATGAAAAATCAAAAATGAGTTTTCTCTTTTTTTCAAAATAATGGAACGTACAGAAAGAGAAAACGCATGTGTTCATAAATAAATAGTGACGCAAAGTTTGCCTATTCATTGCTTCCATTGGAACCCGGACTACTTTGTGCACTCGATATATTCTCCAACTCAGGGAAATCCTGAATCACTGTTTTCACGTTGCCATGTACATCGTAGCTGTAATGTGTGGCATGATCATATGCGATTCCTTCGACGTCCTGGTAGGTCGTGCTCGCAACGCGCGTTCTGAGATTCTCCTGGACAAACCCCGGAATACTAAACTGAGCGATGTCATAATAGGTCCGGGTAATCTCTCGGCGTGTACCAGCCTGTGTCCATGCAGTCAAGGCACTCTCGTCTTTTGCAATCGCATCACTCATTTGTGTTGACGTCAATATTTCACCAACTTCTGCAATCCGCCCCAACGCGTCATACTTTGTATAGCTATAACCATTAGGGCTGTAGTTGTACTGTTTCGCATTTTGTGAAACCACAAGTCTGCCTAATCTGTCATACCAGAATCTTGAACTGATCTTATCCGACTGGTCATCCAACTTGACCAGACTACCATCAGCGCCACCGATGAATGCATTGTTCTGGTCCGTGAAAGTAATTGCCCTTAAGTCCGCGTTAGAGTTAATGGTCTCGGTTTCCCAGGTTTCTCCGCGTTCGTTTGTCTTGAGTACAGTTCCATTATCACCAATCGCATAACCGGTCACATAGTCCCGGAACCAAACATCGCGGAGATGTTCATTGGTCCATGTGCTGCCATTGGTTTGTAACAGCTTCTCCCAGTTCGTCCCACTGTTAGTGCCGCGAATGATCGTTCCGTCATCACCCACTGCATACGCTGTTGTGTTATCAATGCTGTAAACCGCATTCAGGTGTGTGGTCGAAAATCCTAAGGACACGCCGCCCCAGCTTTCTCCGGTGTTCGTGCTGCGCAATACTGTTCCTCCATCACCGACGATCAGTCCGAGACCATCGCTGAGGATGTAGGCATCGCGTAATGTGGCCGTTGTGCCGGAAGATACCGGTGTCCAGCTTGAACCACCGTTTGTTGTTCTTAAGATCAAACCGCCGGAGCCGATCACAATACCTGTGGATGCGTTGTTGAAATATAGTCCGTGGAAATCATTGCTTACTCCGGTACTCATCACACTCCAGGCTGTACCGCCATCGGTGGTCTTCACCACGGTGCCATTTGCGCCTACGGCGTAACCTGTGGTCTCGTTGGCCATTTGTGTGGCAGTGAGGTTCAGCGGCTCACGCTGGTTCATCTCCGTCCAGCTTGTTGCACCGGAGAGCCTGCGATAAATTCCCCCGCTGTTGCCTGCAACGAGTGCATGTCCGGCGCTGCTCATGCTCACGCCGTTAAGCTGAGTGCTTCCCGCGGTTGTCTCCGACCAGGTAGCTCCCGAGTTGATTGAAGTGAGCACTTTTCCATCTGTACCGGTTGCATAACCAACGCCATTGCTGGCGAAAACTATATTCTTTAAGTGCGCTGTAAATCCTGAAGGAACACCTGAGGTAGCAAACGCTCCGTTATACGTGCGAACCGTTCCGTTTTGTCCGGCAAATACAACATTGCTTGTTGAAGGGATAATGCTTAAGGCATTCAACTCCATGGCATGGCCAGTTGACAGCTCTTGCCATGTTGATCCGTGATCGCTTGTGTGCCATACGCTTCCCCCCTGCCCTGCTGCATAACCTGTTCCACTTGTTGTTACCTGGATTCCATTCAGCGCTGAAGGAATCACGCTTTGCGCTTTACTGCTCCAGCTTGTTACACCGCCACTGCTTACATCAATCCGTCCATTGTCGCCTACGGCATAAGCTTTCACCTGGCCGCTGAAATCTTCTGAAAACCATAATCCGGTCAATCCCGCAAGGGAAACATTAGCTCCTGTCATTGGCGCAAAACTCTGTCCGCCATCAAAAGTCCTGTAAACCGATCCGTCTGTTTGCACGCCATAACCTGTGGCAGCATCCGTGAACTGGAAGCTGCGCCACGTACCGCTGTGCTGGGTCCATTCTACAACCTGTGGACTGACTGCATTGATATTGATCGAATACCAAAGTGTATTGTCACTGAGCAAGACAAGGGCTTCGGATGCACTTTCAAAGTGCGCAGCCTTAATTCCTTGCGAAGCAAAAGCTGAAGTGGAAATGGCCGTCCATGCCGCACCACCATTATTGGTGAACTTAAGCTCGGCTCCTGTTCCCGCTACGTAACCGCGGCTTGTTTCTGTGCGGTCAAAGAACACTGAAGTTGTTTGAGCAAGCGCAGCTGATATTCCTGTGCTGCTCCAGCTTTGTCCGCCATTGGTGGTTTTGTAAACCTGGCCTGCAGTTGTTACCGCATAACCATTGGTTGGTGAGCTGAAATAAATATCCTGTGCTATTGAAGGTGTGGTAATGGTTGTCCATGTCAACCCTCCATTGGTTGTGCTGTAGAGGCTGCCGTTATCAGCCAGGATAACGCCTGTGCTGGTATTCTGGAAGTGGATCTCTTTTGCTGTCGCGATAAAGTCAGTGGGCACAGACGTCCAGGTCTGTCCATAGTTCGCCGTGCGAAGAAGATTTCCATCCACACCTGCGGCAAAACCGTTGCCTGTCATGCCGATGAATTCAACTGCCTTCAGATCCGTTGTGGCAATCGCTGATGATGAAGTCCAGGTTACGCCCTGGTCATCGCTTACATAGATCGACCCTGCGTTTACATTGCGGCTCACGGCATAACCTCTTGTTCCTGCAAAGTGAATGTCTTTCAGCTGGCCCTGCAGCACGCTTGAAAGGTTGTTTGCAATGCCAGACCAGTTATTTCCACCGTCTGTCGTTGCCCAGAAGTTTCCTGATGCATCGAATACATATCCGCTGAGGTTGTCGAAGAACCAAACATGCGTGAGATTATTCAAGCTGCCTACCGGTTTCACACTCCACGTTGTGCCTGCATTGTCTGAGCGCAGGAATGTTCCAGAATTTCCGACCGCAAATGCTGTGCTGCCATCGGGACTGAATTGAATATCGCTCAGATCGGTAAGGCCCAGCGCGGTGAGCTTGCTCCAGGTCTTTCCGCCATCTACGGTAGTATAAATATGGCCTTCCGTGCCGTTACCTGCGATCAGGTATCCTTTATCTTCATTGATAAACTGTGTTCCGAAAACCGAAAGATCTGCAGGAATGCCATTCGATGAAGGCTGCGCTTCCCATATCCGCATCTGGTGATGGTCAGGTACATCCTGGCTCACCAGCTGGTTGAGCGAGTTGTAGGTATACGTGGTCGCCATGTCGTGTTCCGTAAACACGGTGCGCTTGTTTTCCTCACGGTCGATCTTGACCTGCGCCAGTTTCTCGGCCGGAAGGATCTTGACCCCCGCCGGCGGAACTGTTCTCAGCAGGTTACCCGCCTGATCATAATAATACAGTGTGTAATGATGCTCTTTGTCTTCATAAGTCATCTCAAACTCTTCATACGCCTTCAGACATTTCGCGATATACTCCTGCTGGAAGTTTTTCTTCTCCGCGGCGATGTACGCTTCAAATTTATTCTTGGCATTCTGATAAGCGATGTCGACCAGTTGCTGTTTGCAACTGTTAACAACAGCCAGGGTGGGCGGCAATTCCGGCGCGCAGAGGAACGAAGCTGTGTTACAATCTGCGCTCAGCAGTATATCCACCGATGCAGTCAACGGCGCACATGTTGCCTTGAGGAATTGTACCGAATAAGTGGCTGGCTCGGTCACGATGATCGTTCGTGCAGTTTCCCCGGTAGACCAAAGGTAGGTATAACCTTCCGGGGCCGACGCTGCGGTCAGTGTTAAGGAATATGTTCCACCGGGACAGATACTTGTACCGCTGGCCATGATCCGCACATCAACAACGGGCTCATACACTGTTACCATCGCAGTGCTTACACATCCGAGTGCATCCGTCACTGTTACGGTATAATCTCCAGCCGGAACGCCTGCTGCATTTTCGCCTGTAAAACCATTGCTCCATGACGTTGAATACGGTGCCGTACCTCCGGAGATCGAAACCGAAAGGTCTCCGTCTGTGCCACCCGGACAAGTTACCGGATCGGAAGATGCCAACGGGGTGAGCGGTGAAGCCGGCTGGTTAATGGACACTGTTGTATTTGCCGTGCAGTTTTTGTTGTCGGTAACCACGACGGTATACGTTCCAGCCACTACTGAGGAAAGGTCTTTTACATTTTGTCCGTTGGTCCATGCGTAAGTGTAAGGCGTTGTTCCACCAGCGACCGTTAATGTGGCAGCGCCTGTGCTTCCCCCATAACAATTGACATCGGTTATTTGCGCTGTAACGGTCAGCGACGGCAATTCCGGAATGACTGCGGTTGCAGTAACAGAACAATTCTTGCTATCGGTAACGGTGACAGACTGCTCCCCGACCCTGAGGTTAGTGGCCGTTTGTTGCGTGGCTCCACCACTCCAGCTAAATGAATAAGGTTCGTTTCCGCCATTGACAACAACGGAAGCTCCTCCATCAGAACCACCGCTGCACGATACTGGGCTTATTCCAGTAATAGAGAGCGTTATCGGATTTTGCTCGCCGATTGTTATTGATGCCGATTCCGTACACCCATTCTGGTCTGTTCCCGTGACGGTATACGTGCCGGGCGCGAGGTTGTAAATAGCAGAGGTTGTTTCACCGGTGCTCCACAGGTAATTATACGACGCAACGCCACCATTGGCGACACCTGCGGCAGAGCCGTCATTTCTGCCACTACAGCTGACATCAATTTTGGTTGCTGTGACAACCAGTTTATTTGGCTGAGTGACGATGACGGTTTTCTGTATCGTGCAATTTTTTGCATCGGTAACCACGACCGAATACGTATTGGCAAGGAGGTTTTCAACCGTTGCAGTAGTGGCACCGTTATTCCATATGTATGTGTAGGGTTCAGTACCTCCAGCCGGAGTTACTGAAACGGCACCCGTAGCAAGTCCAAAACACAAGACATTTGTACTGGAAGTCGTTGCAGTCAAGACCGGCGGTTCCGTTATCACAACGGATGTTTGAACTGTACATCCGTTCGCATCAGTGACCGTGACATCGTAAGTTCCCTGTCTGAGCGCGGTGATATCGTCCGTTGTCGCGCCGTTACTCCATGCATACTGGTATGGGGCCACACCACCCGCTGCGGTGATCGTAATATTTCCATCATTGCCGCCGAAACAACTTACGTCCTTTTTGGTATCCATGGTAACCGTCAGCAGCGCGGGTTGAGTGATCTCGACGGTAACAGTCTTATTACAGCCTTTGCTGTCTGCAACAACCACGGTGTAAGACCCGGCCGTCAATCCGGTTACGGCAAAGCCCGTCATGCCGTTGGACCACGTATAAGTATAAGGTGAAGTTCCTCCTGATGCAGTGACCGAAGCTCCACCGGTAGCGCCGCCGTAGCAAGCGACGTTCGTCGTGCCTGACAATGTAGCCACCAGCTCTTCAGGCTGCGTGATCGTGAATTCTTTTGTTATCAAACACCCTTTGGCATCGGTGATCGTCACGGAGTAAGTCCCAGCGGTGAGGGCCGTGCGGCTTTGGCTGGTATTGTTGTCATTCCATAAATAAGAATAAGGCGCTGTGCCACCCCCTGGCGTGAGTGTTATCGTGCCGTCCATTCCGCCTTTGCAGCTAACGTGTGTGCCATCGATGCTTGCGGTGAGCACCGGTGGTTCTGTAATTGTTACAGACTGCTGTACTTCACAGTTGTTGGCATCTTTGATGGTAACCGTGTGAGTTCCTGCGGTCAGTGTATTGACCGTTTGTGCTACGACACCGTTAGACCATGTATAGGTATAGGGCCCGGTTCCGCCACCAGCTTCCGCGGTTGCTGTTCCATCGCTTCCTCCATTACAGCTCACGTTGGTGCTGGATGTAATTGTCCCGGTCAATTGCGTTGGCTGTGTAATGGTGGCACTGACCGTTGCAGTACAATTGTAATAATCCTTAACGGTGAGGCTATAAGTTCCCACGGTAAGGCCGCTGATGTCCTTCGTCGAACCTCCGTTGCTCCATGTATAGGTATACGGCTCTGTACCCCCGGCAATTGTAACCCTGATCTCTCCGTCCCCGCCTCCCGAACAGCTCACATTTTTTGTCTGGAAAATCTCAGCCGTAAGTTTTGCGGGTTCTTCAATGGTTTCGTTGGCATTGGTGGTACATCCCTTGGCATCGGTAACAATCACCACGTGGTTACCCGGCTGGGCGTTCCGCAGATTTTGCAAAGTCGATCCATTGCTCCATGAATAAGTATAAGGTGAAGTACCGCCCTGGACCTGAATATCCACAGTTCCGTCGCCGGCGCCTTTGCATGTGACATCGGTAAAATTCGTTACAGTGACTGATAATGCTTCCTGAGGCTGGGTAACCGTGGCGGACACTGTTGTCGTACACAGGTTTGCATCAGTGATCGTCACGGTGTAGCTGCCTGCCGGAACGTTGGCCAGGTTTTGCGTCGTCGCTCCATTGCTCCATGAGAAGTTATAAGGGCTTGTGGTTGTTCCCCCGGTTACGCTGATGGTGACCGTTCCATCGGTACCGCCAAAACAGCTTACGTTGGTCGTCGAGACCAGAGAGCCGACAAGTTTTTCGGGTTGCGTAATGGATGCCGAAGCCGTTGCAATACACCCCTGCGCATCAGTAACGGTGAGGGTATACGTGCCTGCGGCTAGCCCTGAAAGGTTTTGTGTAGTTGCCCCATTGCTCCACGAATAAGTGTAAGGTTGCACACCACCCCGGACACCCATGTTGATGTAACCGTTAGAGCCTCCGTGGCAGAATACATCACCCTTATTCCGGACGCTCGCAAGAAGTAATGCCGGCTGTGTAATCGTCACGCTTGTTGTCGCCGTACAGTTCTGGGCATCGGTGACGGTGACAGTATATGTTCCAGCTTTTACCCCCGACAAATTTTGAGCAGTTGAACCGTCCGACCAAAGGTAAGTGTATGGTGCCGTTCCGCCTGTGACGCCTAACTGCGCGCTTCCTGAAGGGGTACCATTACACACAACGTTACTTTGGCTGGTAATTGTGGCTACAAGAAGCGCTGGCTCATCGATGGTGACACTGGTGGTGGCAACGCAGCCTTGTGCATCGGTAACTGTGACCTGATATGTTCCTTTTCCTACGTTGAACAGATCCCTGGTGGTCTGTACCGGAGTTGTATTCCATGAATATGTATACGGTGCTGTTCCTCCGGCTACTGAAAGCTGGGCGCTGCCATCGGTGCCCTGGTAACAGTTCGGATCATCTTTCGACGTGATCGTGGGTACAAGTAACGGCGGCTCATCGATGGTGACACTGGTGGTGGCAACGCAGCCTTGTGCATCGGTAACTGTGACCTGATATGTTCCTTTTCCTACGTTGAACAGATCCCTGGTGGTCTGTACCGGAGTTGTATTCCATGAATATGTATACGGTGCTGTTCCTCCGGCTACTGAAAGCTGGGCGCTGCCATCGGTGCCCTGGTAACAGTTTGGATCATCTTTCGACGTGATCGTGGGTACAAGTAACGGCGGCTCATCGATGGTGACACTGGTGGTGGCAACGCAGCCTTGTGCATCGGTAACTGTGACCTGATATGTTCCTTTTCCTACGTTGAACAGATCCCTGGTGGTCTGTACCGGAGTTGTATTCCATGAATATGTATACGGTGCTGTTCCTCCGGCTACTGAAAGCTGGGCGCTGCCATCGGTGCCCTGGTAACAGTTCGGATCATCTTTCAACGTGATCGTGGGTACAAGTAACGGCGGCTCGGTGAGATCAAAGCTAAGGTTTAAAGTACATCCTTGTGCGTCGGTAATTAGCACGGTGTATGTTCCTGCTCCTTTATTAGTAAGATCCGCAGTCGTTGCGCCATTACTCCATTGATAGTTGTATGGTTGCGGTCCATCGGTTATCTGTGTGCCCCCGCTTACATTTGTATAAATGCTGCCGTCGGTGGCGTCAAAACAATTCGGGTTGTCGGTTATAGGCGCGGCGCTAAGCTGTGAGGGTTCTATCAGTGTAGCGGAGGTCTGCTTCACGCAATTATTTCCATCGGTTACGGTGACCGAATAGGTTCCCGCAGGGACATTGGACAGGTCTTGCGTTGTAGCCCCGTTACTCCATAGGTAAGAATAAGACGGTCCCGTACCACCTTCGACGGACAGGTCGATATTTCCATCCGAACTTCCGAAACAATTCGGGTGATCAGGTGGTAACGCGATTTGGGCTTTCAACTCCGAGGGCTCGAGGATTGTCACGCTACCATTTTGCCGGCACACACCACATGTTGCCTGCACTTGATATCTTCCCGGGGCAAGACCTGTTATTGTTTGGGTCGTTCCCACAATCACAAGCGATTCATTAGTCCATGAATAAGTGCAGGTCTTAACGTCGCAGATACACGCGGTATCCCCGTCCTTACAGACCTTGATCAGGCCTGAAATATTTGCGTTCCCGGAAATCGTTCCTAAAACCCGGAGAGAGGAACAGTATTCACCAATCCCCTGTATGCTTCCGCTTTGAACGAGGTTGCCGGTAACGATCTCGCTTCCCGCGTGTGCAATCAGGGTGCTGCCGCCACCTAATTTTAGAGTACCATTAATGGTTACGGTGCCCGAGTTGCGAAATTGCACCTGGCCGGTATTCTGAACATCCGTCCCAACGATCACCGTACAATAATTGTTAAATACAGTACCCCCTGCCAGCTTCAGGTCAAGTTTGGCGTTGATCGTCCCGTAGTTATTTACGAGGTTACTGCATTGGAACGTATTTTTGGCGATAACGGTACCGGTATTGTACAACTCAGCATGCGAGTTAACGGAAAGCGTAGCCCCCACCGTGAGTGTCCCATGGTTTTCAATTTTGCTGGAAAAAGACATCCCCTGGGCGATGTCCATCGTGCCATAGTTCTTCAGTATGGCGCTTTGGGAGTTAATATTGATATCACGGACACTGACCGAATTTAGATTGACGAATGTGCTTCCCGCGGTTGAGCTGAAACTAACCGAACCGGTATTGCCGATGCTCCCACACACGATGAGTTCCCCACCGTTCAGGCTGATAGTCCCTGAATAATTAATCGTTAGAAGGCAGACCTTCTCGCCCGGACTCACCGTGAAGCTGGTGTTGTCTGTTATCGTCCTGGTACATCCGGAGGTACAGCTTACCGTCGGTATTTCAGGCAACCTACACTTGTTTGGTTGCAAAAAGGTCGCGGTAGCTGTTCCGTTGTTGGCACCGAAGCACGTGACATCGGTTTTGTTCATGGTGAGCTGACATTCCTCAACCTGTTGTGCGTAAGTGGTCGCAGTGATGAGGCAAAAGAACAGGAGGGCCTTAAGATGAAATAATTTCATGGGTGATCTTTATAATGATCTAACTATATCTAAATCTTTTTAATCTGTGACTGTCGACAATGAAATGACGCCGGTACTTGGAAGTTTACATTCACCCATGATAAAACAGGGCGAGTATCCTGTAAGCTTTACATAACGCGCCCCAGAGCCCGCGGCATCGGGTATCAGAGCCGTCACCGTAAAGTAATTCGTTGATCCATTCGGCAGGAGATTGGTCTGGTCCGGCTTCAGGTTGCTGAACTCGGCAATATCATCAAAGTCAAAGTCGGCGCCGGTGGGCAGTGTCAACTCGACGATACAACTTCCCGTTGGGGTAGACAATGAAGCTTCCATTTTATTCCCGCTGAAAATGGGATAAGAAGGCTGACCATTCCACAACATATTTGAACCGATCGTTGACGCGGGGTCGATCTGTGTTTCATACAGATCCTTTATGATCACTTCGTAGGGGACCTCGGCAAGGAGGATGTCGCTTTGTGTTAAGGCGCTGACACCATTGGGATCAGCAAATATCAGGGCATTGAAAAGTGATTGAAGATCTTTTGCTGGCTCACTCACAACACAGCGGGGCGGAATATAACACTCACCCACGTTACAGAATGACGACACACCTTCCATTTCAACTTCTTCGAAGACTTCGGGATCGGCTGTTCTTACCCTGGCCATGATGGTAAAATTGAAACCCTGCTGGAACGGCAACGTAGTATTGGCAGTCTTGTAAGTAAGGCAGCACAATTCTGCGATTTCGGAGAAAGCGTATACATTGGGTTGAACAAATTTCAGGGTCAGTGTACCACCTCCTCCGGCGCGATTCAAGCTAATGTCCAATCTGTTTTTCGCCTGGTGAGAAGAAACCGTCCAGTTGACATTGCCAGTTCCCGCGATGAGTTCATCCAGGTCCGTGACGAATTCAGGATAATTGCTTTCGGGGTAGCAGCTCAATGGAAACGCCGACGTCAGCTCATTGCGTTTCGCTACTGCGCTCAGCAATACCTGGAGATCCCTGGCATTCGGACATTGTCCGCATTGTTCATAAATCTGCCGGTCTACCTCGGCCTCCTGTTGCTCGACAACATAAGTCAATTTCTCAGGACAATTTGTCGGCACCAGTTGATCTTCCCTCGCCAACTCGGGATCGTAGCAAATATTCTCATCTGTGGCGTCCTGGCTATCTGCATCATCGTATTGAGTGAAACGTTTCACTTTGTCTTTATACAGCGCATGATTACGCCAGTTACACGGTTGCTCCCAGTTGAAGTATTGCGAACGGAAGAACTTGAAAAATCCGGGAAGCCGGTGATGGGGCCGTTGTTGGTACGGCGTTCTGAAAAAGTTGTTTTCCCAAGGATTGAAATTTTCTTCGCCGACACAACCATTATAACATTCGGCGGCGATGGCAAACCGATGTGCCTTTACTTTCTGGAATTGCTGTTTTAAGCCCAGGTAATAATTCTTGAACATGAGCCATTCGGCGTCGCTGTCGATCTTATCATCGAAGCACTCGCTTGTCGGACATGCACTTGAAAGCATGGCGTAAGGACAATTGACTGCGATGTTCACCATTTCCCAGATGCTGCGAATATTGGCGCCGTTCTCGGAAGAATATCGGACCATGGCTCTTTTCATTGCGTCATATTCCCACTGGAGAAAATCCGGGTTCAAAGACGTGCTACTATTAAAATAAGGATCTAACGCGATGTCGGGTGCCACACCCAGCGGATTGGGAAGGTAGTTGCCCGGGTTGATGTAACCCTTGTTAATCGCCTCCTGCAACGTTGCCGTATTTGTCCATTGATCGTCAAAATCATTACTCTGGTTATGCCTCCTGCAGAACTCTATATAGGCATATTCGGGATGATAGATGACCAGTGACATCGCCCAGGATTCTCGCCAATTGATGATAAAGTCCTCCACCCGCAGCAGGTTATGAGGCAGAACGCTATAGGAGCTGTCTTCCGGGTTTAAGATCGCCGTTCCTGCAACGACCGGCGGAAGAAACTCTCCGGCGGCGTTCGGATCAGGTGAGATCTCGATGTATGATGTTTCGCCGTTCTCCTCAAAATATTCAAGCCGCGAATCTGTTCCGGCGGAAAAGAACGGAAATCTCCAGTTAGGATGGAAATTGTCAGTATTATACCGTGTATAGAGGTTGTGTCGTACGGGTAAGCTGTTCGCTTCATTAAAAACGGAAAGCGGAAACTTGGAAGGGTCAAATGTCGATCCCGAAACTCCGTCGTTGTCCGGGGTTACTGTCTCAGGGTCGATAGACGTCTGTAACACTTCACCGTATTGACCCATAGGGCTGACGTCGATCAACATAGACTCGAAGGCGGCTTCGCAGTTGATAGAGTTATCCTCGCAAACGTCATCGCATTCCGCAAGGAGACCCGCATATTCACTTTGTGTGAGGCAGGGGTCACAATCAGGATTAAAAGCGCTGTTATAAGGGTTGGTTTCCCAATAAGGGTACTCGCCAACACGTTGTTTGCACAATTCGCAATCGGAGACACAACTTGTCGTATCGACTCTCGCCATTTCGTCAGCCAGGAAGTCTTCGATCTTAATAACACAATCGTTGTTGTTAAAATATTCCGCGGTGTAGTTATCGAGGGCCGTCTGATCGATCGAAAGTGTTTTGGACAAGGTGTAGGACCCTGGGTCGAGCGGTTGATTGGTAGCCCAATTCGTCTTTTCGAAGCTTGCGGTTGGCGCGCCCAAATCAGTACTCTCCTGTCCGATCACCTGATCTCTCACGCCATCCAGGAAATTGGTCCCGCAGTCATCTGTCAGGGTGACTGAGAGTTTCACAACGCATTTATAACAATAATTGACTGTCGCCGCACCGGGACAACCAAGAACATACTGGTTATTGATGGTGCGATAGTCAAAATACCGGACGCCCCTTGTGCTGACCGTGATGCTTTTATTCAATATTAAAGATCGCGCGTCAATACTGAGTAGGTTTGCCTTCCCGGAAAAATCGGTCGGACGCACCTTGCCGAGCAGGTCGACATTGGTTGTCACGATGTTGCCGCCCGCGAGCGGCTCCAGCTGCACAGGACTTTCTCCGGCCAGGGCGGTAGCGACAACCTTGCCTTGGGCATCCAGGTAGGAGACACTTAACTGCCCGTTGGCATCCTGCACCATGTTCTTCTTATAACGGATGGCGTCACCGGCTTCAGAACCAAACAAACGGTCCAGCTCTTCCTGCTCCGGCGTTCCGTAATAATATTTGGTCTCATGGCCACTGCCCAATTGATGGGTCGGACCCACGCCGGTTTGTGAACGAATCCTTCCGGTATTGTCGGGTGTGTATTGCGTTTGCGTAAATGGATAACCCTGGGCGTCGGGCAAATAAGCCTGATGTCCTTCAGTATTAGCATTCGCTGACGAATAATAATTCGAGGCTCCGCTTGTGGTGCTCATCGGTCCGGCTATTGGTTGACAATTTTGATCCGTGTCAAAATCTGCGCGGGAATATGCCAGGTTGCTGCTGTTTCGGTTGAAATTGCTGTAAAACTGAATTTTTGGATCGCTGACAGGCACCGGTAGTACCTGTATAGCGCCTCTTCCCTGATGATCGTAAATGGTCTCGCCAATGATGGCCTTATCCTCGGTGTTGAGCCTGCTTACCACCTGGCGGTTTCGGAGACTTCCATCAAAATAACTGATGGCAACCTTACTTTTTCCTTCCTCGGCATAATTGGCTGAGAACTGCCAGTTCAGGTTTGTTGAATGTCCTTCAAAAAGATATTTGTCGTTGACGCAGGAAAGATCTGTGCATTGACCCTCGTACGACCAATTCCCGAAAAGTGGTTTTGCATAGTTCGCGGCAGGATTTCTGGAAACGCCACGCAACCGATAAACAATGTATCCTTTCTCGTAAAGCAGAGGAATCCGATAAAAATTGAATGTGGTTGTGATCCGTGTACTGTTGAATTTAAACAACGACGCATCTATGGGTATTTCCGTCGGCGACAGAGGACTCCCGCCAGGCCCAGTGTTGTCCACATAGGTCCATTCGAGATCATATTCTTCCGCGCCCGGGAGATAGGGCCACGTGATCTCAAGCTCACCGCGTGATGCAACGAAATCTTCCTTATGCTGCGGATCTGCAGCTCCGGTCATCGGATAATATCGTTCCACCTCAATTCCAGCTTCGAGGAATAAGTTCATGATGGCCCCGGTTGGCGATGGCGTGACTGCCAGTATTTCGACCTTCAATTTGTTGCCACCTTCAAAACGAAATAACGTTTTGTCGTTATAGGGTGCATTCAGATCATAATTCACAACCAGGTCCTTGGTGACGACAACAGCGTCGAATGCCGAACTGGTTGTATTGTAAACATAATGCGTTACCCTGACACTGACGGTCACCTGATAGGACGCGGGCTGAAAGACATTCGAGTACCGATCGATGCCCAACGTAACGGAATTGAAAATTCTATGGTTGGTGAACTTCTCAGACCAAAGCGGGTCGACCGTCATAATGGAATACTTATCGTCCTCGACCTCTATGGACGATCCTTCAACGATCTGATTCCCACTTTTACGTTTCCTGAAATCTTCATCACCGGCCAGCACGGGGGCAAATGACTGGAAGACGCAGAACAGGCATATTGCCGCGCGGGACAATCGGGTTAAATTGACTTTCATAGGTTTAGTGTTATCATCAAACCAACAATCCGGGCGACTGATGTAAGATCCGGTTGTTCGATTTGTGGTTTCATTCTTTTATTATCTGTTGTTACAACTGTGTGACTACCGTATAGTCCTTGTAAATCGGCTTCGGCTTGTAATCCTTGCCTTCCTTTACCAGGAAATAGTTGTAGTTAAACTGTTCCGCCGCAAATGACGGATTGATATCAAATTTCTTGTATATGATCTCCATCTTTGGCTGCCGTTCAGGCGCCCCCTCCTCCTCTTTCAGGTTGACGGGCTCCTTATAGAATAATTCGATTTTGCTGATCTGATGATTCCGGGGGTTGAATGAAACCTTCACCACTTCGTATTGGGAGCCGGTAAAATGAAAAGCATAGGAGCTCAATGCTGCATTTACCGGTTGATAATCTATCTTCCTGCAGAATTTCTGAAGGCTATCGAGCTGCGCCGGAAGAAATGGCTTGCCATCCGTTGCATTATACTCGCGGGGTAAAAGGGCGATGATCTTGTCATCATGGTCGGCGACCACGGAGTACTCTTTCTGCTGGATGGATTCAACGGGGCCAAGCTTATAATACAGATGATCACCATCTTTTTTTACCACACCATCCTCCACCTGCATTGGCTGCTCCGCTGAAAAATATTCAAAGACCTTGTATTCGAGCTCCAGCATGTACCGCTCGCGGGAATACACTTTGTTGATCTTCTCGATGTCCGTCCTTGCATCCTGCGCATTTAAGCGGATGGCAAACGGCTGCAGTATCAATATCGCGGTGATCAAATATCTCATTGTTGTTTGGCTGAATTGTTGCGTGATTCCTGAATGGTAACAAGGCCGCGTTCCGTCTCCTTTTTCACCCGGATAAGCGCGCCCTCCTCATCATACTCATAAAAAGTCGCGTAGTTGTTTTCGTCAAGCTCAGCCATTAACCGCAGGCTGATGGGATCGTACACAAAGGATTTCATATTCGAATGAAACGGGTGGATACGCACATCGTCAAAAAAGACGTCCCCTGTTCCCTCATTGACCAGCTTGACAATAATTGAAGTCGCCCCTTCGGGCACAGTGAACTCAGACTCGATCCGCTGCCAGCCATCGATGATTTCCCCTGTTCCTTTAAACGGTCCCTCTTCGGTTTCGGCGCCCGGGAATGCAAGTGCAATTCCCGCGTTGTTATAGGTAAGGACGTTACTTTGATTGGATTCTTTCACCCAGGCGCTGAGAACGTATTTTTCGGAGGGAGTAGGCGAAAATGATGGGATGCACTCGTAACAATCCTCTTCCGCCGAGCAGTCGCGCGAAGTACTGATGCGAATTGATTGCAGCTGGCTTCCGGCATACAGCCGGAGCAGATTACTTCCCTGTGGCACCGTTTCAAAGTACGTGTCGGACGATGCTGTTGCTAACACCTGGCCCTGTTGTGTCGTCCCGACGATATCCCATCTTGTCTGGACATCAAAATTGTTCGGATTTCGTATTCTCCAACGTCTGATCGCAGAAGGATCATCGCTGCATACGGGGATCAATTTAAGCTTAGGACACCCTTCAATGGTGATTTGTTTCTGCACCGAAGTATTGCAATAAGTAACCGTAACCGTATAAGTACCTGGCAGGGAGTAAGTATGTAATGGATTGAGCAGCACCGATGTTCCTCCATCGCCAAAATTCCACGAAACATTTACCGGAGAAACAATATTATCCTGAAACACACTGAAGTTTCCACCGCCACAACCTTTTATGCTGATGTTTTCCTGGATGCTGTTCGGGTTAAAAGGAGACTGGTCTACTTGCACCAACACGGTGCCTCCCTGGGCCGGGATGCTCAGCGGCATGATCTCACCGCTTGTGAGCTGATAGGTTTGCGATGTGAAGCCACCCGTCGCAAAGTTGTAAATGCGCAACTCGGCGGGCTGAGCCATATCGCCCGTGCCCGTGTTGGTAAGGTCGATCAATACATTTCCGGAGCCGTCGCAGGTACCGGAAAGTTTCACATCTGAACCATCCCACACAGCCAGCTTCGAAGTTTTTCCGGCACAATCCGGATCGATCTCCAGGGTTGCCACGGGACAATTGGGCGAGGTGAAACTGTTCCCTTCCAAAAATACGCCCGAATCATAAGCACTGTCACCAGCGTCGCCAATTGCAATTTTAATATGGTACACCTGGCCGGGAATCACCGACAAGGTTGCCACCAGCGGTGTCGTGAATCCATCGTATTCAATCGTGGTCTGCGCCTGGGGCAATCCTTCATTGTCCACGTAATAAGCAGCATTTTTACCCAGGTTAACATTGTCGATAGACACGACCTCATTGGTGCCCGGAATGCGCGCGATATTTTGTTTTAAGTATTGGCCACCCGCCGGATTAGGTCCGGATACAAAGAAACCGAACACGTCGTTGTAAGCGGTGTTCACCCACTCCATGTATTCCTCTGAGGCAAATGCGTAACGAAACTGCACCTGGTTAGAAGATGCGATGAAATCAAACTCGATAACCGTGGCGTCATAAATGTCATAGCCAGGTATAAGTGCTGCCAGATCCGCGTCGGTATTTGATTGCGGCAAGGTGAGTCCGTCATCGGGCTGCTGATTTGGGCCGACAGCGATTTGGACACTTCCCGTGCAAAGTATAACACCATTTTGTATGTTCAGATTTGTGGTCAACGCATTGAATTGCCCCAACGAGATGGAATTGCCGGAGTAGGTGATGTTACTCGCTACTACACCACGACCTAGCAGGACATCCTGGACAAGGCTTTCCGGTGTCATACCTGAATTCACTTCCAATTGTGCTGTCACCGATTGGATTGCCGCCAGCAGGATCATAACCGATAGTAAAAGGCGAACCGTGTGCTTAAGCTTTTGCATGGTTACTTGTTTTTAGGGAAAACACGTTGTTTACTATTCCTGCCATGGGCATCTTGCGCGGAGGCAAAAAAGAATTTCCACCTGCCAGCGTCTTTTTTTGCCACGTTGACCGGAATGGTTACGGAATAGCGATTGAAAACATAAGATTGTCCGGCGATGAGCAGATAGGTTTTTCTGTCAGCGCTATAGATTTCGCCCTTCAAGGACAATACATCTTTAGCCTTATCGCTGGAGCCGAGGTCGAGCGCAATTTTCTTTAGATCGTGCAGGCTATTAAAATCGATCCTTATCTGATAATCCGTAACATCCGGTTTCCCGTCGCTGTCCTCCTGAAGGACCGTTACGGAAACTACGTCCGGATATTCTGATTGTGCAGAGACATGGAATGAAAGGGCCAACCCGATTGCCATGCAGAGCATGCTTCTTAATTTCATGATCGTTTGGATATAATTCTTATTTATCATCACAGGGTCGGATTATTTTTTCGACTTCAACTGAACTTCCGGCGGACACCCGGATACTGTTTCTTCCTGTATGGGATTCGTTGGTGGCCCGTTGAGAACCAAAGCCGCGGAAGCTAAAGTGATCCTCGGCACAATCACCAAAGTCGTAATCCTCAAATCCGTCAAAGGCAGTTTCCCGGTATTTTGAGTTGTTCGATACGGCAATCGGTATGACGTGATTGTATCCATATACGGCCGCCGAATAACGATTGAGCGCATCCTTGTTCTCCAGTTCAAACCCGAATGGACTGAATTCACTCACCTGAGTGGTAAATGTCCATTTGCCCGGATGGGCCGTCCAGTCCAACCCGACGGTCGCGGGCGGTTGCCAGAAGGGCTCGAAATCCGCAAAGACGCCGTCATGCCGCACGCTCGTGTTGTTATTCAGCGTGGATTGGGTCCTTGAAGTCAGGAACAAATGCGACCGCAAAGCTTTCCAGTTTCCAAGCGCTCCTGCGACGTAAGGATTATAGGTTTGGTTGGGATCGAAACCGCATTCGCAGAATACCCTCCATTGCTCGCTGAATTCGACTGCTCCGGATTGAATAACGTCCGCAAAAGAAAGCCGGTCGTAGATGCCATTGGCATCGTCATCGATCATCGGATTTTTCAAACTTGCAATACTTCCGATCGATGTGGTCTGCTGATTTCTTTTTCCGGAGCGAAGTACCTTGATCAACGTATACGGAGAATTGTCAACAGGCTGACCCTGTTTATTAATTACTGAAATTGCGTTGTCGTGTACCTCCGATACCCATCCAATCTGGGCTCCGGTTTTCAAGAGATACAATTCATCCCCTGGAACAAAATATTTCCTGGCGTTGGCAATATTGTTGAGTGAAGCATTTTCTATTTGCAGGCCGATGTTTTCAAAAGCGGCACCCATCCGGTCGTAAGCCCAGTGGGCCGGGTAATTGAACGAGAACAAAGGATCACCAAATTGATTGGTGGTCTCAGTGAGCAATACCTCTCCGGTGTGCGCGTCGTAGAGCAGATTTTTTGTTGATACCGAGGCCCCGGCATCGTGTGCCACAACCCGGTCGATGAGCCCATATTTGTTAATGACCTTTGTCGTGACAGCGGAACGGAAGCGCACCTCTTCTTTGGCGATCGCTGGCAATGCGACAGGTATCACTACTGGAAGGATTGCTGCAAGGAATGCGTCCAGGTTACCGCGCATACCTCCGGAGATCGTGATCGTGCGGCTTTGACGCATGTCGACAACAAAATCATGATCAACGCCAACTATTTTCCGGCTGATCATATTGGTACCGCCGCTTTTTTCGATCGCGTTTACCTCATTGTCCAGCGCGTCGACCTGGAGCGTCTTTCTTTTCTGGCCCGCTATGACCACGTCGATATTTTCTTTTGTTTGCTTGTAGAAATACTCCACGCCGGAAATTGGATCGCTTTTTCCTTCCGCGTAAATCCACTGGGCTTTCTGCTTACCATGCATGTCGTTCAACTCAACCGAATAACCCTGGCTGGCGGTCATGTAATCCTTCACCTTGATCTTGAGCAGCTTGAGCAATGCGTTTGTCTTGTTGCGGTCGGCTGCGAGTGGTGTTTGTTTGGTTATGGTAGGAAAATCCTTCGAAGTATAAAACTCGTTAACTACCGTTCCCGTGGCATTCTTATTGACATTGTCGTATTGAAGATTGCGAACAGTAACCTTCGAATATCCGACTGACGCGCCCGGAAAAAAGGATTCGCCGAGCGGTTTTTCGATGTAAAAATCCTCGCTTGGCGCCAGGAGTCGCTCCTTGTCATTATCAAAGAAGATCGGTTCCTTGAAAGGATTTTCATCACCCCCGATCTGCGGTTCATACGAAGCAACGCCGCTGCTGATGGTCTCACCAAATTCGTTGGTTGTGTTATAATCATAGACCTGTCCATATTCCGATTGCTGATTTCCGGTCATCGAATTCCATTCATCACTCATGGAGATCCTTTTGACACGGACTCCCCCTCCCAGTTTGTAGCCATCCGGGGTATGCAATTTTATCCATGACTTGTTTGGAACGAAGATCTTTCCAAAATCACGGCTGCGCAGGTCCCTGTTAAAACCTTTCACGAGTTGTACAATGGCCTTTATAGACCCGGCCATGGCCTGCAGAATTTGCTTTACACCGCTGGCGTTAATGTCTGACTGGTTATAGACTACCCTTGGAAGATACAGTCTTGCATATTGCCATGCGGCACGGCTGATCGGATTGACCTGATCATTCCCCTCCTCATTCTTGCCAATTCCGACTTCCTTCAAATGGATGTACCCGTGTGTATAGCCCTCGGCGTTAGACGCGCCGGTGGCGACACCGAAATCTGTAAACTCGGCATACCCGGGCACATACTCATACCGTGAATTGTTATCGATGCGCATCAGGAACCGGAAATACATCAGGCTCATGTCCCTGATATATTGTTTCTTAATCAAGGCTTTAGCATCGGCTGCGGAAAGAGTTGAACTGATTGGTTTCTTAAGTTTAAAGAACAAATAGTTCTTATCCGTATTGCCACCTGTGATGAGCTCGTTGCTTGCTTCCGGATCCGCCGCCGCGCTCGTCCCCGTTCCGGTGACGAAAAACATTTGGGTCGCAGCCTTATCCTGCACATAAGCATAGTCATCTGATTCATAATCCACGTTGATCTTTCCACCGGAAGGAAGTTCTACCTGGCTCAAAGTCCACGCAGCGGCGTAAAGATCTGCTTTGGTTTTATCCTGCTCGGCATAAGGGTACTCTGAAGTTGAAAGCGAGCCAGAGACACCACAGCTGGCGTCCGCGGGGTTAGGCTTGTAATTTCCCCATCGATCGTAACTCTTGATATTGTATGGAAAATTCCGGTCCTCCGCATAGTTGAACCTGTACGAATTAAGTCGTCCCTTGTTAGACTTTCCATAGGTGAAGAAAATTTTCTTTAAGGTTAACTTGCCGCCCTGGTTCGGAAAACCACCGGCATCTGTCAGATCAGCCGGATCGCCGACGTTGCGGATGTTATTCGGGATTGGTTGCGACGGATTTGCGCCAAGGGAATAATCGTATTCAAAGTGAACGGATTTGATTGGCGTGGGTGACGCGTTTTTCATTTTGTCCGGCTTGGCATACAGGTCAATCCGCACGAGTTTTTTCAGCGTTTGGGCTCCCCTTCCCCCGGCGCGGCCTGCCGTTCCGTAGCTATCAGCACGGTCCTCGAGAATAAATTCTGCCAGGTGGGTTCGGGTCTCGATCGAATGCACATACCATACATCCTTCGTTCCATACACGTAACTCGCTTTGTTGTCACTTGGATCTGACTTCAAACCCTCATTAAAATTTGCCTGCGAATAAGGTGTGCGCCACTGATAATTGGCGACGGCTTTGGTATAGTTTATTTTAGTAAAACTACCCAGGTCGTCATCACTCGGCCCATTTCCGGTCAGGTCAACATAATCCGGTGAAATGATGGATGTTAACAAATACGAATGCGCATAGGCGGGCATTGTAGTCTTGGAATAAAAGTTATCAAGGCCCCGGTTATTATTTTTGGTGTCGTCATTTGACTGGTAGGAAATGAGTCCGGTTTGGCAGCTGTTTCCCTCGCTTCCGTCCACGGCAAAACTTACTTCTTCCTGGGTGTTGTTATAAGCCGGAATCCCAAATACGTAACGCGCGCCATCGGGTCGCAGCGCTGTTATTTCGGAAATATGATGCTGTTTATAGCTGAGCCTGGATAACTCCTGCGCCGGGATATACTTGCCTGTAGCCGTTACGTTGAACCCATTGTAAGAAAGGATCTTTTTTTCAAGTCCAAAACTCGCCGCTTCCCGGGCGTTCAGGACATGGATCGCCTGGTTCCGGCGTTGTCGTTGTTTGCGGTAAATGCCGGACGTTACGGGGATTGCCGAATAGTCGGCTTTGATAAATTGCTTTTGTGCCGAAGCGATTCCCGGGTGCAGTCCCACGCGCACCGGGTCGTAAGCACCAATGTTTGCCAGGTAGGCGGGATCAGTTTCGGCGGTTTTTTCTCCGGCCTGTTTGAAGTAAAATGGTTCGTAAGCGGGATTCGCTGGGTCATTTCCGCGAAATTTCAATACCGAAGCCAGGGTGTTATCAGCGTTCCACTTTCCTGTTACCGACTCCGTAAAATTTACGTCGACGTCGAGACCTCCGTGAGACACTGCGCCGGCACCGAACTCCAGTCCGCCGACGCTGACGCCACCCCCGATGTTGCTTACCTCATTATCGTAGACGATTCCCACTTCGCTGCGGAATGGTCTGTACATGCCGCCGATGCCCTGACCCGCAACTGAATAAATATCGAAGTTGAAATTTGTAACCGGGAGGTTTGGTGTGCTGGAAGTAAATGTTCCGTCGTTTTCACGATTGAAATCAAGCAGCTGATTTCTTTTGTTTCCTTTGTGGGTGTAAAGATATCCGTAGCCCGGAAGTATTTGCTCTTTTGTTTTGAGATATTGTCCCGAATAGTATCCGGTGATGTCAATCATCGGGTCGACACCAAAGAAAGAAGAACCGAAAGAAGCTGCAAATGAGAAGCTGGTGTTTACCATCGGCATGGAGATCTGTGGCGTATACCCAGGCGATGTAAAAGAAATCGAGGAGCCTCCATTGCGCTCGGATGTGGTTGTTGTGGTTGTGGTGGTTTGTCCTTCGGTGGCGGTTTTGGTGGCCGATTGTCTCGAGGTCGTGGATAACGTCAACCCTTTCAGACCTTCCCGGGAATTAAATCCCAGTCCGATTTTCGTGTTAGTTACTGAAGAGACCGATTTGTCCTTATTTGCAACCTTGCTCTCAAACGAAACCGAAGGACTGATCCCCACACCCGATTCAGAGCCAGCAGACAATCCCAGTCCGATGGTGGCTTGTGTTTTGTTAGGATTCCCGGCTGTAACCGAAGGGTTAAAGGAAATTTCAAATCCAACGCCCTTGTAATTATTATACGAGACGCCCACGCCATACGAGAACTTCAAAATATTAAAAGCGACCACTTCCGGTCGCACGTTGACGTTAACACCGTAGGTGTGGTTGTTCTTGACGCTGAACTCCTTCTTCACCAGGTCGCCGTTGAAATCATCCGGCAATGAGCGCATGTTGCGTGTAATAGCGCCGGGGTTGATATTCCAGCCAAGGCCGACCCAACTTGCTTCCTGGTCCATGGTGATGCCCGAGTGGTAGCTGATGTTGATGGGATATCCGCCGGCATCGAGGAGCGGGATGTTGTAGTTGAAATCCCCGGAAAAAAGGTCCACCATTTCTGAAGTTCCGATCGGCTCAAAACTTTGGACTTCCGGCTGGCTCGGTCCACTGGTGAGTGCCAGGGCTACCGTTGGAAGGCATACATCAGCCATCATTTCAAATGCCAGGAAGAGGGCGATCACTCTGTATATTTTTCTTTTCCGCATAGGAGTCAGTTAAGCGATAAGTTTGGAATCTTTTTAAGGTCGTTGGCTTTTATCTTGAGCTTGACAATGCCCTTTCCGAAAGCCTGGTCGTGAAACACAAGTGTCTTGTCCGAGACGTTGCCGGTCTTGTTGATATCTTCAAAAGCAAGCGAAAAGTGCGTGTAAGGCGCTACCTGGAAATTGCGTTCGTAATGAAAGATGCGGCAGGCCAATGTATCGGTACCATCCACAAGCTGGATGTCCGACTGCATCCGGAAGGAACAATAATCAATGCGGTCATAATAGGACCGTTCGTTGCTGATGCCGTGTTTAAGTATGTCTGCATCGTCGGCGCTGCTGATTGTGAGCGTAAAATACTGCATCCCCTCATAGTCCCTGCGAAGTGCAGGAAAGCTGTCGATGCCTACCGCTGAGGAAGTCATTTCCTGCAGAACAACATAGTCGAGGGGTTTGTAAAACAGGGCAAACTTCAGCCCTCCTGTTTGTTCATGTGTTGAAAGGCCATTGTCAGGATCTTTGATCCATTGAATGTATGCATCACGCGGCAGGCTTTTCTCCGAATGCGCCTGGCCAGTTTGTTTGACGGGAATCTCCTGCGCTGGATATGCAGTCACCGGCGCATCGTGTGCCGTGGTGCCGACCTTGTCTTCATGCCCTTTACAGGCAAAAAACAGCAGCAAAATGAACGTAAACTTGAGGGTCAGTTTCATTTTTTTTTGCTTGCGGATCGCTGATGTTGAGCCCAATATCAACGACACACTTTACATTTCAGGTATATTCTTCAAAACGCTGATCTCAAATCAGCTCCTATTCATCTATTTTAAATCACCTTGATAACGCTTGTTGATGTATTCGATCACGTTTTGGGTAATATCGGTATGGCTATTCGCGTACATCAGACTTCCCCCTCCGTTCGCACCATAGATGTACGTATAGTTGTTTCTTTCACCATACTCCTTGACGTATTCGTTGATGCGGGTCCAGATCTGATCGTTGTACGATTCACTGAGCAATTGATTGTCTTCCTCAAACTTTGCCTTTACGACAAAAAAGTTTTCGCGGGAACTGTTATACTTCTCGTAAATGCTGCCGGGCAGGGGCTTACCCATTTTCGCCTGGGATGAGAGCAGAATGAGATTTTGCTGAAGACTGTCCAGGATTGCTTTGCGTGCGTTTTCAGTTTGACTGTATTTCTTTTCAAGGTCCTTTTTCAAGGCAAACTGTTCAAAGAGGATCACCGTATTCACATAAGCGGTTTTCGGCCGCGATGTCCACAACAGAATACAAGCCACGGTGAGCACTGTTGCCAGCAGCGCCAGCGCAAACAAGAAAAGGGTTTTTTTAGATGTCATTGCGATTGATTGTCTGCTAGCCCACTTTAAATCTTAAGTACCATTTTTCATTTTTCGCGTTAGAAACTTCCAACACATAAAAACCGGGCGAAAACGCAGAAACGTCGATTGAAAAGTTGTTGTACCCCCGCTGAACAGCCAGCGCCGGCAAACCGGAAACTTCCCGATTAACTGCATCCAGAATCTTATACGACAAGAGCGCGTTGCCCGCAACGGAATATTCTTCCTCAAACCAGAATCTAATCGATCCGCCTGAGGGAATAACATATCCGGCATTGAGTTTCTTCAGCAACGACGCATAGCCGGCGGGTGATTCCTGGGAGTAACTTGGTGTAACGGAGAGGCTAAGGGAAAGAAATGACAACAAAAGTGCCAGCGCACGCTTTTCCATAATCTTGAGGGTCTAAAGATTTAAGATGGGCTGAAATAAGTAAAATAAATCAGTTCAGTCAAAAAAAGGTTACTATTTTTTTTTCAGGGAGTCGCATGCGGTTGAATCACAACGCATTCTTCACGGAAATCCAAAACGGAAATTAAACTGAAATTAAAATGCGTTGAAACATACAATCATACCGCGAACAACTATGTGTGCTGTGTTCACGCTCACAGTTTTGCGGCCCTGTAAATTACTTTTTTCTGATTGTTGACGCTGACATGAACAGAATCTTTGAATACTTTTATGATGCTAACTCCCTGGATAACATCATTTTTTCTCAGCATATGCATCTTGCCCTGAAAATTTACCAGGGCAACTTTTTCCTTGGTCTCTTCGTTCTCCACGCTCCCCAAAAATCTAAATCCATCCAAATTGATCTGAACCGCAGGCGCAGAATTCTCACGCCGGACTTCCTGGGAAGGCGCGACGATCTTTTTATTTTGGATTTTTTCCCGGGATCGAATGAAGGGGTCGCGGTAACTAACGATCAGTTGATAGCCTTCCTGTTCGACCGTATCTGCTAAAGCCAAAACAGCCTTCCTCGGCGCCACAACCGGATCCTCGGGGGCGACAATGCTGAAGAACTGATATGCAATAACACCCCAGATGACAATGGTGGCAACGATGAGCAATATTTGCTTTCTCCGGTCTTTCATAAGGACCCTATCGTAAAAGGGCGATGAACAACGGGGCTTCTATTGCCTGCCCTGTCAATTGAAATCACGGCCCACCTGTAAGAATCAGCGGTGCTTAACCCGGTAAAATCATCCCGGGACAGGGTGATCTCCGGTACAGAAAGTCTTCGGGGCGTGAAGCCGCCAAAAACGGCCCAAGTATTGGCGTCTGATCTTTTCTCCACGAAAAAACTGTCTGCAACAACCTGCTCATTTTCGCGAAGCCATCTGAACGTAACAGCGTTCGCCATGTTGAAAGCAGAGTCTGCTTCCGGTGTTTGCAATACCGGTGACTGCGGTGGCACCGGATCGATGACAAACTGATTGCTCCCCGATAACGAAGCGCTGGATTCATTCCGCGCTTCGACCTGCCAGAAATACGTTGCTTCCTTTTTCAAAAAACGATAGGAAAATGCATTTGACTGTAGCACGGTGTCCACCGACGCGCCGCCCTCTACGATAAGTTTGTAGGAAGTCGCAATCGGAATCTGGTCCCAACTGAATCGCACGAGTGTATCGCTGGAAACCGAGTTGTTAACAGGCGAACGCAAAATGACAACCACTTGCGAGAGGTCATCGCCCGGTTTTATTTCCAGCTTTCTCGGTAATGAAAACATAGTACGGTATGCGCTATTCTCCGCCCGAATACGCCATTCATAGTTACCAATCGCTGGCGTGTAATCAAAATCGGTGCCGCCCACGAGGGTATCCAGCACGAGTCGCACGGGGTTTTCGAAAGAGGGTGAAACCAGTTGCAAACGATAGGCAGAAGCGCCGTCGACTTCTTCCCACCAGAATGTAATGGTTGAATAATTCACAATCATCGCATCGGAAGGCCCGATCACCTGGACGGTAACATCCGAAATGTCCTTTTCAACCAAATCGTCGCAGGACGAAAAGTTGATGATGCCGGCCATGAGCACGAAAAGCCTAAAACGCCTCATTCGATTGATCATAATTCCTCGATGTTTGAATGTAAACATATGCGATCAGGATTTCTTTACGCGAACTCTTGTCTCGCTCAACCTGCATTTTCACCCCTGCAACTCTGCCTAAAGTCATTTTCTGTTCCATACGATAAATGGTTTTGACCAACGGAATGAACGCTCCCTGAAACGCAATTTCGTAAGTTTCAATCTGCATATCGTCACTTCGGTACGAAACCGGAGACTTCATACTTTTCAAAATAACGCCTTGAGCGAAATCATCGTGGCTGAGCAAATCGCGGACCTCCTGTCTGAAATCTTCCTGCGCTCCGAGGAAATGAATTTGCTTTTGCAGTGAAAATGCTTCGCGTTCGAGCTCCTTCACTTGCTCCGGGGCATTTCGGGCGATTTCAATACGGTCCTCAAGCCGGGAATTTTCCGAATAAAGGTTGATTGTTTTACTAAACGCAAGCAGGTATGAGAGCAGCAACACAACGCTGGCGCTGGCCCATAAGAGTAAATTTCGTTTTCTATAATCTAAGTCCTTGTTCATTTCAACAGCACCTTAAAGAAAAACTTACCGGATTGATCCTGTGAGCTGTATTCATATTCCTGGTCGATGACGTTTTCTACCCAATCGGTCGTCGACAGTTTTTTTATCCAATCGTTGACAAGTAACGAATTCCCGGCCCGGCCTTTCACCCAAAGCAATTTTCCCGTGAAAATCTGTTTGCGCTCGTCCTTCAGGATCTTTTCATCCAAAGGATGAATGTTGATTTCGGTAAGCCACACATTGTCAGGGAGCGACGCCGCCAGACGATCTGCGTAGAAAGCCGTGCGTCCTACATCACCCCAGGCGGTTTGCGTGATGAATTTTCGCTTCCGTCCAACATCCTCCCGCAATGTTTCCAATCGCTGAAGCATCTTCCTGTGACGGTCAGCCTGAATGGAAAGTTCATCGTTCCTTTTGGTCGCCTGCATAAACAGGAGCCCATTGCCCAGGAGCAGAAGAAAAAGAAACGCCAGTATAAACTTCAGTGATTGCTGGAAGAATATTTTGTGTTGCCAGTTGTTTCTCAAACCTTTGAATGAATCGGAAAGAAAAGCAAACTGTTGTTCGTATCCGTTAATAAAAATGCTGATGCCGGCGGCGTATGGCAAGAAAAACGGAGGCTCAAGTTTCTCTCCATCTTTAAGCAACAAAGGCGCTTGCGTTTGTTGTCGTTCCGGGGCGAGATTTGCTACCGTTGTGTCGTTCAATTCGAGTTTCCACCCGGCTACGTTGATTGATTTCAGGGGATGCTCTGAGGCAAACTGCAGGCTCGCAGAAATAAAAGGTCCGAGAAAAACCTGTATGACTTCTATTTTTTTCTGCCTGAATAAAGTCAAAATGTCATCTAAGGATTCCTTTCGGATGATGGAAACATATCGATTTTCCGTTGTGTCGTAGCGTTGGAGATGAAATTCGGCTGCCCTTGCGTTGGGAATGATCGAATTCAGAAGATCCTGAGCGCCGACCTCACTTTGTTTTTCAGTAATTTTATGAAGCACGGCACGCCCATCGATCTGCAGCACTACCGGCACATTCAACTTACTTAATTCCAAAGCCAAATCTTCCCACGACGCCGCGGTGATGGTTTGTTCGTTCCTGACAGCCACGCCCTCGCGTTTTAGAATCACAGCATGAATCTGGGTATCATCCTGGCCTAACCAAAAGCTAACACCGGCTAACTTTCTTATTTGCGTTAATCTGTCAAATACTTGCTGCCACATGTCAGTATACGATCGTTGGCTTGATAAAAACAATCAGTTTAGAATCGCTGTTAGACGAGCTGCGCGAGCTGAAAAACCACTTGAGCACTGGAATGCGTGAAAGCAGTGGAACGCCGGAGCCGGAATTTTGTTTCCTTGCTTCTTCAAGCCCGCCCAACACGATCATTTCCTCATTTCGGATCCGTACCTGTGAAATGAATTTCCGCGAGGCAGTGCCCGGCGGCGCGCCGGTAATCGTGGGCTCGACAAAATCCGAGAACTCTGCTTCGATATTGAGCGTAATGTGGTCATCCCCCGCTACAATGGGGTTGATCTTGATGGCGAGATTCGCTTCAACCTTATTCCACCGTTGTGATACCGAATTAATTGGCGTTACGCCACCCGTGATATTCTGCGTTTGTTCAAGGTAGTATCGCGATTGACCGATGGAAAGATTGGCTTCATGACCGTTGAGACTCGCAAGCTTGGGTGTCGATTTCACTTCCAGCAAGTTGTTTTGCTCGAGGGCTTCGAGTGCCACATAAAAATTCGGAGACACTTTTCCCAGGTTGATCAACCCGCCACTGCTGAGGCGGCCCAGCAGATCGTTAACACTTTTTGAACTTAATGTGAAATCCAATCCGGGGAACACAGAACCACCAGTGCTGACAGTCGAGTCGGCAATTCCAGCCTTGATCCCAGTCGAAATTCTTGCACCTTTGAGGACTTCCACAACAATGACCTCGATCAGAATGTTTGAGACTGGCTTGTCAACCTCCTTCAAAAAGCTGACGATTTCCAGGATTTGGGGCGCACCGCCGCTGAGAATAACGGAATTGAGCTCTTTAAATATTTTTACATCAACTCCTTTCGACATCTCGGCTGGAATCGCCTTTTCAATATCCTGCACCGTGCGAAATTGCAACTGGAGAACTCGTGTAGTCCGGAGTCCCTCCTGTTGTCTATCGCCTATGAGGTAAATTCCCTGCTGCTCTTTAAACGTGTAACTACTGGTCTGAAATAAGAATGAAAGAAGTTCCACGTAAGAGACATTTTTCAGTTTGAGTGTCGTGTTGCCCTGCGGCTCTGTAAAAAAAACGTAGTTCTTTCTCGCGGTCGCCGAAGCCTGTCGCACAATCTCGGCGATTGGCGTATTGACGGCGTCTATTGCAAGGAGCGTATCGTTCCCCTGCTTGATCACGCTGACCAGAACGTCACCCTGTTGAACGGTTTGCGCCGAAGCGCGCGAACGGTTTGATGAACCGGTTTTGTTGACAATGGCAGAAGGCCCGCCCTGTGTCCCTGTTGAACTTTCTCCCGCGGAGGAAACAACATAAAAACCGTCATCGGATTTCGTAACGACAAGGCTATTCGCAAAGCTGATCTTGTCCATCGCGTTGTCAAAAGCCATGTCGTTGATAAATCCTGACAACAGGCGGTTAGACAACCCGGGGGCCAATATCACATTCTTACCGCTCGCCTGGGTGAGCTGCTTTGCAAAAGATGCAAGGCTATCGGCATTCAGGTCGAGGGTAAGCTTATCGCTGGTCTTGTCGTAAGACATTTTCAACGTTTTCGGTTTGGGGGCTTCGATTTTAGGAATCGGAGCCGCGTAAAGCCCGAATGACATGATGGAGTTGACAAACTTGATATCAAGGTTGTATTCCCTGCAAAGAAACATCAAAAGATTCTTGACCTGAACTTTGGTGAAATTATTCGTGACGCGAAGGTTAATCGCCGGGTCGACGCTGATGTTCAACTGATGCGTCTCGGCAATAGCCCTTAGCAGTTCCTGTATGGGCGCATCGACCACTGAAAAGTTAGCGGTTTGTTTAAGTCCAGTCACCAGCGAATCGGAAAGCTCATTCAGTTTTGTTTCGATAGCCTCAAGCCTTTCCTTATTGTGCGTTTCCGCTATAAAGGACTGTGCAGAAAGTATCTTACAATTCCAAAGCACCAGAATAATTACTGGTATAATGATCTTCATCTTTTCAGTTGAATAATAGTGGATAAATTTCTTCAAAACTCGTTTCCCCTTTCTCAAACAATTCAACTGAGTTTTCGGCCAGGGTTCTTATATTCCTCATTTTCAGAGCCTCCGCGATATCCGATTCTTTATGTCTGATCTTGTCTGACAATTCATGGTCGATGGGAATAACCTCATAAATGGCTTTTCTTCCTTTGTAGCCGGTGAAATAGCATTCCGGGCAGCCGTGGGGCACAAAATGTTTTTGAATAGCATATTTGCCGTGGAGAAATTTCTGAAGGTCAGCATTATCAAAGGGCTCCTCCCTTTTACACACAGGACAAAGCTTGCGCAATAACCTTTGGGCTACCGTCGTATTTAATGTGCTTGCGATCAGATAAGCGGGAATTCCCATATCCATTAACCGCGACACAGTCCCCCACGCGGAGTTCGTGTGGATCGTTGACAGTACAAGATGGCCGGTCAAAGCAGCCCTGATGGCTATATTCGCAGTTTCCGGATCTCTGATTTCGCCCAGCATGATGATATCGGGATCTTGCCGCAGAAATGTTCTTAGCGCCCTTGGAAAATCAAGGCCGATATTCTCTCTGACCTGAACCTGGTTAATTCCCGGCAGCGTGTATTCTATTGGGTCTTCAATGGTCAGAATGTTCCTTGAATCCTTATTCAGGATTTTCAGGGTTGCATACAAGGTTGTTGTTTTCCCGGATCCGGTCGGCCCGCTGATCAGCAGGATTCCGTGAGGTCGCTTAACCCCATCCATATAGTGCTTCAGGTCCGTTGGAGAAAACCCAAGGTTTTCAATCATGATATGTGTTGCATCATTGGCGAGCAAACGCAGTACGATCTTTTCACCATGGAGCGAGGGCAACACAGAGACCCTGATATCAAACTTTCCATTCGCTTTGTTATAAAATATTCGCCCGTCCTGCGGTAATCGTTTTTCCGCAATATCAAGGTTTGCCATGATCTTGATCTTGTTGACCAGCATGGGATATTCCGATCTCCTGATAATCAGACGTTCTATGAGCTGACCATCGATGCGCAGCCTGATCCTGCAATTTTCCTCGTACGCTTCAATATGGATGTCGCTGCTGCCGAGCTCTTTTGCTTCGGAAATGAGGTGGATCAGGAACTCATCGGACTGTAAATCCAGGTTGGCAGATGTTTTTTTAGCCTGGTTTCTAAGGTAAAATCGCGTCAGCGTCCGTTCGATCAGGGCTGCATCTGTTGGATGCATCATGATTTTTTTATTGAGCAAAATCTCCAATTCGTCACGCAAGTCCCCCGAGCACGAAGTTGCATCTGCATACACTTCCATTGAAGTCTTGCTGACACTTTTCGGAACAATCCTGTAATGCCAGGCCTGATCAGGCGTGATGCGCTGCATGACTTCAGTGGTGAGCGGTATATAATCCAGGGATTCCAAAAATCAAATTAAAAAAGACATCAATAAAGAATCATCGTGGCAGTCCACTTTCAAAAACAAGAAGTTGATAAAAAAGAAGCCGGAATAGAACAATGCCTGGAGTCCTGCCAGGGGAACGGTTTGCTTTTCCTGCCGATTGGCACCCATCAGCAGAAAAGCGCCAAGCGCAAATACCATGCTCGCCAGGAATGTCAGAATGTAGTTGACCGGGGAAAACCCTGGCGAAATTGCAATCCAAAAAAGCAAGTCGCCCAATCCCAGGTGTTTTACAAATGGATTTACAAACGATCTGTTTCTGATTACCACATACAGGAACACGGCGAGCAGCTGCACGCCAACAAAAAACAAATTTATCAGCGTTGACGTGAGAACTTCCGATGCCGGATTGTTCAGCAGCGCAGTGTACGTCACAAACCCCGCCAGGAAAAAAAACAGCAAGAGCATGATGCTCCGGTTTTTTATATCCTGGAACCCCATAAGCAATAAAATTGAACAGGTTGAGAGGGCAAGGAGCATGTGATCAGTCTTTTATTACTTCAACCAAATCACCCTCCTGATCGGTTTCCCAAATATTGAACTGGCCATCTCCGTCAAAATCCACCACCGCAGTCGCTCTTGCCATGAAAGTCGTTGGCCCCGCCTCCACCACTTCAATGACGTAGTTCGCCTTTCCATTTTCACCTTCAGTTACCAGTTTTTCCTGCTCGAAGCCGAGTTGTTCCAGGTCTTTGCAATATTTCGAATGTTCGTAGAAATATGTTTTTTCGAGCGAATGAAGATGCTTCAAACCTTGTTTTGCCTCGACGCTCCTTGTCCGACTGATTAAAGGCATCAATACAGGAAACGCCATCAGGATCAGGATCCCAATGATCACGAGAACAACAAGCAATTCGGTTAGGGTGAAAGCCTTTACTTCCAGGTTAAGGTTGAGGGTTTTTTTCATTCCAGTAAAAATTTAGTTCGTATGCTAGTCTGATCAGCCAGAGGTATTCATATGTCGTCCCATAAAAACCACCCACAAATTAGAACTATCTGGTTTAAATTGCAAGACTCGCTCCAGCCGAATACTTTAACACGCAGGAAGTCAAGACGGTCTGAATTAAATTTCAAACTATTTTCATTTCATCACATGCATGCATTTTTTTGCAACACAGGACATTTCTCATGTGCGATTCGATTTCATCTTCTGAGACGAAAGTGTCATGACTCAACCTTACATTCGTTAGACTGTCCCTTTAAAATTCGCGGAATAAGCCTTCAGGGCGACTCATATTCTTCCGCTATCTCTTTTTTAAAAAAAACTGTAAGTTGCATGTCAATTCCGTTTTTATGAAAGTATCTGGGTATATAATGAAGCGTAGCGGGTATTCTCTGACGATCTCCATCATCCTTATGAGTTGCGGTTCGCGTGTAATGCCAACAGTAGCAGAGAATAACAGATTGGTAATCTCTCAAGGCGACACGGTCTATACTTTTCACATTCTTAATTCCGATGCAAAAAAAATCAGGACGGAAAACAATAGTCTCTACTATTATTACAGCCATGGAGCAATCAAAGGCGTGCAGGGCGATTACAATGGGAAATTACTTGATGGCTACTTTACTTTAGAGAACCGCAATCATTCACTCCTGGAAAAGGGTGAATTCAAAAAAGGCAGGAAAACGGGGCAATGGAACCAATGGCATGACAACGGTTTCCTTAAGAAAACTGTGAAATGGAGAGACGGATTAGCCCAGGGAAAGTTTTACGAATATACGCCTTCAGGTAAATTACTGAAAAAAGGAACTTATAAAAATGGAGTCCTTCACGGTTCTGTCGTTACGATATCCGGCAATGAGAAAGAAAAAGTAAGATACAGCCGTGGTGAAATTATCGTTCGGAAATCGAAAGCGGCCGCCGCTGAACCGAACCCACAAAAAATCAAAAAGGAGAAAAAACCCAAAAAGGACTCAACCGAGAAAAAACAAAAGGATAATAACAAAGATGTTGATAACGTCTCCGGACAGGAAAAGGATACAACTGATAAGAATACCAAAAAGAAGGATAAGAGAACTTCGAAAAAGGAGCAAGAGGAACCGAAAAACACCCAGCAGTGAGAAAATGGCTCGCCGCATTATTATCGACTCGCGTCAATGCTGGCATTCTTTCGCTTGTGTTAGTAATCGGATTGGTCACCGCGCTGTTAATAACCTCTCTCATCACACTCGCCGGATATTATAGAACGTTGTACCTGTCCTCCTCCGGTGAAGACCGCCTGCTGCAAAATGCGCAATCCGGAATCGCCTATTTGATGGCAAGCGAATCAGCGCAAGACTCAATCGCAACGGATCTTTATGACAAAGGCGTTGATTCAGTTTGGCTTCAGAAAAAACCGTGGGGTGCTTACAATGTTCTCCTTTCAACGGCGAGATCCCGAAAAAGAACTATTTCCGACATTGTTCTGCAGGGTCATTTTCCCGATGGGTCCGGCCTCGCAGCTTTATATCTGTCCGATGAAAACAGACCTTTAAGTCTTTCCGGTAATTCGCGGATCAATGGTGATATTTTTTTGCCAAAAGCCGGCGTGAGAACATCGCAAATTGAAGGGAGATCATTCACCGGAAATACCCTTACAAACGGCAATCGCGGGGAGAGCAACAGCAGCATGTTGCCTTTAAACGAATCGGTGTTTAAACCATGTCAATATGTAGCAGAACAGGGAATACCTTCTGTTTACCGTTATATTGAATTGAACACACTTCCTGATTCCTTACACCGGTCATTTATGCTGCCAACCCTTCTCTTTGAAGACAGCCGAGACCTGAACATCAGACAAAACCTATCCGGCAACATCATCTTGAGAAGTTTAGGCACGCTTAGATTTGCGGCAGATTCTCATATAGAAGACCTTGTTGCTTTTGCAAAAAATGTCATTATTGAGGAAGGCTTCCGCGGAAAAGTACAAATATTCGCGACCGACACAATTATTATTGAGCGCAATTGCTTACTCGCATATCCATCCGTTCTTGCAGTTAACACTACACATGAGGGATCACTCATTCATATCGGCGAAAATGCGAGAATAGAAGGGATCGTTCTCTCTACGGGTAACGGAAACTCGTCCGACAGGCTTATCAACATTCAACGCTCCGCGAAAATTTACGGCCACGTGTACGCTGACGGGCTGATAAGCCTAACAGGCAGTGTCTATGGACATCTTGCATGCAGAAAATTCGTTTTGAGCACCCCTTCGGCGGTTTACGAGAATAATTTGCTCGACGCGGAGATCGATTCAGAAAAGCTGCCGCAGGCGTATGTGGGTGCAGCATTGTGGTGGAGCTCAAATAAAAAAGGCATCGTAAAATGGCTCAAATAAAAATACAATTATCAAGGGTCAGGGCATCGTCGATCCTGGAAGTAACCGTAGCGATGGTACTTTTGATAGGAACGTTTTCAACTGCTTTGCTGATTTATCTGAACATTGTTTCGTCACAACCACAGTTGCGAAAGTTTAAGTATGAAGCTTATATAACGGATGTGATCCGTGAAAGTGTGCGAACCAGGAATTTCATCGATGGTCAATGGGAGGCAGAATCGGTTACCATTTTTAAAACGGTTGAAAGTTATCGTGACAATCCGCGTTTGCTTTTGCTCAATGTCCAGGCAAAAGACGGTTTGGGTAAGATAGTTGCAGAAAGTAATATCCTGATCTATGCGCCTCAACCATAGGGTCAAATCGTACACACTCATGGAACTGGCCGTTGTGCTGGTGCTGAGCGGGATTCTTTTTCTGCTCGCTTTTCAGGCGCTACAATTTGTTCAATCAAGCTACCTCCGCTTTTCAAAAAAAAATGCTTCCCTCGTTAAAGTAAAAACACTTGTATCGCAATTAAAAAAAGATTGTTCGAATTCTGAGTCAGTAACCGCAGGAGATCAAAAAATCACTTGCGTGATTGAAAAAAGTGTTGATGTCAGCTACCAAATAGCGCCATCCTTTATCGTGAGAAGCCAGGGCCATTTGCAAGATACATTTCTCCTGGAAAATACGACGATGAAGTGTTATTTCAATCAAACAGAGGTATCCAAAACTGGTTCTTTTGTCGATGAGATCGTTCTGGAAACAATTTATCAAAAGGAAAAACTTACCTTCAGTGTAACGAAGGTTTACGGCGCGGACAAATTAATGCAGATACAGATGGTTGAAACAAACGGCAATGATGTATGGCAGTAGATTTGAAACATTTTAAGGCTGCGGACGAGCAAAAAATTCCAACTTCCCGGAATGCGGTGACCCAATTATTGCAGCAGGAAATCAACTTGTTTCCATATTCTTTTAATGACAAGAGCAAGGAGACTTTTTACCTTGCGCTCAGCACCATGGTTTCCGCGGGTTTGGATATCATTTCCTCGTTTGAGCTTGTGGAAGGCGACGTATCCGGAGAGAAAAATAAGACACTGGTGCGCGAGATCAAACAATCGGTCATCAAGGGAATGCCGCTGGCGGAGGCGATGAAACAAAGCAATCAGTTTTCACCTTATGAATATCAGTCGATTCGCATCGGTGAAGAGACAGGACGGCTCGGCGAAGTGCTCGAGGAACTGGCTTCATATTATGAGAAGAAACTTAAACAGAGAAGACAATTCATCAATGCAATCTCCTACCCGCTTCTCATCGTCATTGCGTCAACAGGCGCCGTGGGCTTCATGTTATATTTCATCGTGCCCATGTTCGAGGACATTTTCAGACGATTTGGAGGGGAATTGCCATACTTTACCAGGTTGATAATCGGCGCCTCGCAATGGCTAACCAGTTATGGCATTTTTATTTTTCTCACGTTCCTTCTAATGGCCGGCCTTATGTTTTTTAACAGGAAGAAGCCCTGGCTTAAAAGAAATAGCCATCGTGTCTTGCTTAGGATCCCATTATTCGGAAAACTGTTTACCAAAATTCACCTCAGCCGGTTCAGCAGCTCGATGGCATTGCTCACCACGGCTAAAGTTCCATTGCTGCACTGTATTAAACTGAACAGGCAAATGATAGAGTTCTATCCGATCCACGACGCCCTTCATGCGATTGAAGCAGACATTATGAACGGGAAATCGCTCCATTCAAGCATGTCGCGGTTTCCGATATTTGATCACCGGATGATTGCGCTTGTAAAAATTGGAGAAGAAGTAAACCAGCTTGAAGTTTTTTTTCGAAAACTGAACAAGCAATACAGCGACGAAGCGGAACACACCACAACCCAGCTAAATACTTTTCTTGAGCCCCTGATGATCGTGATGCTGGGTCTCATCGTCGGCTTCATACTGGTAGCGATGTATCTGCCGATGTTCCAGTTGTCGGGGAACATGACGAACTAAGTCTGTAGGGTCTGGGGTATATAAGTTATGCGTTGGAAACAATACATCGAACCACAAACCACGAACCACGAACCACGAACCATGAACCATGAACCATGCCCCTATTTCCGCAGCAACCGGCTGATCACTAGTCCGAAGATGATACATCCGCAAATTCCAACCCCGGGATATAAGAAAAAGTGAAGGTATTCCCCCGCCTGGACAAAATACAAAATGATTGCGCTTAACAGGAACCCGAGTATAATTCCCGTGCTATTGATGGATTTGAAGAAGATCCCTCCAATGAACATGCCTGCAAGACATCCGCCAAACATACCCATCAATTTAAGGTATTGATCCCAGATGGAGCTGTTCTTCAGGAATACGAGCCATATCGCGATGCCCGTACCAAGAAATCCAAGACCCAATGTTACCCAGCGCGCAAAACGAAAACACTGCAGGTCGGTACTCCCGGGCTTGAAATGTTTGAAGAAATCCGTTGTAGTCACCGTAGCGATGGAATTCATACTCGAACTGATGGTAGACATCGTTGCGGCGAATAACCCAGCAATCACCAGCCCTGCCAGTCCGGCAGGCAGTTGCTGTGAAATATACCAGGGAAAGATGTTGTCGGTTCTTCCATGGGGATTGAGCATGGCGGGGTTATGGCTAAAATAAACCCACAACGCAGTACCTACCGCAAAAAAAATCAGCGTTGCCGGAATCACAAGCGCAGCATTGGTATAAACGGATTGCTTTGCTTCTTTCAGCGTCGGGGTTGTGAGATACCGCTGCACCACGACCTGATCCGACGTGTAGACCGTAAGCTGTGTCAGGAAATTGCCAACGAACACCACCCAAAGAACGGGTTCTGTAAAAGACCATCCCCAGTTGGCGATCTTCAACTTGTCGTTGGCCGCCGCCTCTGAAAATATCACATCGACGCCTCCAACTGAATCGGCAATAAAATAGAAGCAAAAAAAAGCGCCGCCCAGCAATACAACAACCTGTATCACCTCTGTCCAGATCACCGCTTCAATACCGCCGGAGATCGTGTATGCCGTGGTGATCACCGTGATGATAAAAATACAGGTGATCAGATCGATGCCCGTCACGGTGCTCAAAACAAGCGCGGGGATGTAGATCACAATTCCTAAACGGCCCACCTGAAAAATAATGAACGTCACACTTCCAAGCAATTTGACACGATGGTTAAATCGGATTGCCAGGTATTCATAGACACTCGTAATATTGATCTTTCTGAAATAAGGAAGAAAAAACAGAATAACGACAGGCACCACAGCAATAACCATGAAGTTCGCAAAGATGTATACCCAGTCAGTTGCATATGTTTTCGCCGGGATCGCGATGAACGTCAGCGCGCTCAGCTTTGATCCAAAAATGCTTAACCCCGCCGCCCACCATGGGATATTTTTACCTCCCAGAAAAAAATTCTCTGTTGAATTGCCCATCCGGGAAGACACATACACGCTGATACTCACAACGACAAGAAAATATACTCCAACCACGGCCCAATCCCACATTTGAAATTTGCCTGTCGGGGTTTCCGGGGTCGCCTGCAGAACGTGATTTGCCCGAACACCGGGTTTAACCTCTCCGCCGGGAAGAATGACGTTGCCATTCCATACGACCAACGGTGTAGTTACGGGCGTCTTCACGCGGTCTTCCAGCCTTTGGGGAACCTCCCCGACCGAAGACCATGTGTTGGTAATCGTGTGATAACCCAGGATGCCCGAACTGAAACCGGGATGATCGCCTTTCAATTCCATCACCCGGGAGGCAAGGCTACCATCGTCTCCGCCAAAGATCAGCAGGTGCGACTGCCCGGTGTTAAAGGCAGGAGAAGGGGCGGCAGCAACAGCATGCGGCAAATCTTTTACAGCGCCCCACCCTTTATGGGGATGAAACCGATAAGCATCTCTAAGGTATTTACGCTGAACTTTTTGCGTCACGGAATCAACATACAATTCCACCCCGCTGAAAATATAAAAATTACCATCCTGAACACCAGCAACAGACAGCATCCTCCCCGGACCGGGCACGCGCGCCTGTTTTTCCCAGACCATTTGGTCTTGTGGTAACGTCAGGTTCAGACTCCACAAAACATCTTGTGCAATTGAATCATTTGGACGTGATAGCCCCCCTGCCACATAGAGTGTGTTATTTAACACTGCAGCCGCGCAGTAAGCCAACGGCATTTCCAACGAGGGCAAAGTATCTGAATGCAGCACACCATTTTCCCACTGCCATGTCCACACATCTGTATAATGATCAGTTCCGTCTGCTCCACCCAGACAAATAACCCGGTCATTCCAGGTGACGGACACTCCGTACCCCATTGGTCTCACAAGCTTTCCCGCTTCACGCCACGCTCCTTCGGGCGTTTCCAACACATAAATCTGATCATACCATGTTTTCTTCGTGTTACCCCAGGGACCAATGCCGTCGGGAAAATTCGCCCCGCCACCAGCGAGCAATGCACCGTTTGAAACGCCTGCGTAAGACCCTGCAAATCCAACCGCATCCGGAATGGAAGAAAGCTGTTTCCAATGAAAAAATTCGTTCTGTTGTGCCATACCAAAAACCGGATGTAAGAGGAATAAAAAAATAGCAAGGATAAACCGCATCCGGGATTTCGTCTTATTTCGATCTGAAGATTTGATTTCCCGGGCACGCGCTGGAAGTACCTTGCCGTCTTGATGAATCATTTTCTATAGAACCAGTTTTTGCTTTTCATTCTCAGATTGCGAAAAGTTCTTTAGTTTTTCAAAGAAACCAATCGAATCCAATTGTTCAAACAAAGAATACTCATCTTCGTTGCTTAGGGTCGTCAATGGAAGGCGGCAGGGCCCCAGGTCAAGTCCCAGTCGCTTAACAATTGACTTTTGTGCCGGGATGGGCGGAAATTTCAACAGGACCTTAACCATCTCGACCAGATAAAGCATTTTCTTGCGAGCTCCTTCAAGGTCTCCTTCTTCAAAACTCTTTATGACCTTTAGATACAGGGGGGCAGCAAAAGTATATGTGCTTCCAATCGCGCCCTTCGCTCCCACGGCGAGCGCGGGAAGCAACATTTCATCGAGTCCAAAGAGGATATCGAACTTACCTGCGGCTTCGTTGAGACACAATTGGTATTCCCAAAGCGTTGTCGCCGTATACTTAATACCCTTCAGGTTAGGGATTTTCTTTTCGCCGAGTTTCAACAATTCGATCATATCCATGCTCATCCCGGTTAAGTGCGGAATGTGGTAATAAAAGAATGGAAGATCGGGTGCCGCGGAGGCGATTTCGGCCAGGGCGTCAACAAGGTTCTTTACAGAGGCGGGCTTGAAGTAAAAAGCGGCGACGGATGAAATCGCATCGGCGCCGATGAGACGCGCATGGTTCGCCAGTCTTTGCGATTCACTGATACTGGAATGCCCGACGTGAACATATACCTTGATTCGTGAACCGGCGGCCTCTTTAAAAGCTTTGGCAACCGCAATTCTTTCGTCGGATGTCATGTTCGGACCTTCACCGTTACTGCCACAAACAAATATTCCTTTCAGACCATCTGCGATCATTTTGTCCACATATAAAGGAATTATTTCAAGATTCAGTCTGCCTTTCGGATCAAACGGTGTGAAGGGTGCGGCCATCAGGCCTTTAAAATGATTCATGTATTTTTAATTGATTTTAATTTTCTGATCAGTTTTCCTTTTTCGTCAGCCAGTCCAGGCTAAAGCGTTTCATTGTAATGGTATAGTTCCAGCCCTCAGACTCGTTGTTAGTTTCATATAGGCAATAGACATCATCACCCATGACGGCCATGTCGGAATATCCGGACGGACCTGCGTTCAGCACTTTGCGGACAGGCCAGGTTTCCCCATTGTCAAAGCTTAGCTTTATCGTAAGATTTTTCCTTGGATGTTTTGGGATGTCCCTGCTATCGGGGTTTGCAAAAAGCAACATACTTTTTCCGGATGTCTTTCCCCGCTTCACTTTAATGATACTCGCCATGCAAACAGGCTCAAACAATTCATCATCAAAGACAGGTTTGCTCCAGTTACCGATGCCATCGGGACTATAACTGATGGCCCGTCTGCGAACTTCCGAGGGGCTGCGCATGTTCAACATCACCTGTCCATCATCCAACTGGACGGCCATCGTTTCATTTGGACTTTTAAGTTCAGGCGAGTTATTCGCTACGATATCACCGCGCTTCCATGTTTTGCCAAGGTCATCGCTGTAAATGGTTGCAACGCATGACGGACCATGGCTTCTTCGCGGGACAACCTTGTCGGGATCGCTCAACCACACTGGAACCAACAATCGGCCATTTTGAAGTTGGATGGCGTGCCCTGGGCCGGGGGCAAGTACTTTCCAGTCGTACTCGGGCTTGAATGCGTCAAAAGCATAGGTGATGTCAACGGCACGGCTCCATGTTTTGCCGTCGTCGCGGGATTGCACATAATATGCCTTCGCATAATCGCGCTGATATAACAAATGGATGGTGCCATCGGCATCTACGATTGGCGTTGGATTGCTTGTGGGTTTGCCACCCTCACGCGCAGCGATCACTGTCAAAGGTTCCCATGTTTTTCCGCGGTCTGTGCTTCGCCTCATTAGCATGTCCATATCGGCCCAATCACTCGCTGTTCCGATCCTGCCTTCACAAAATGCCAGCAATGTTCCCTTTTTTGTCATCACCAGCGCCGGTATACGCATGGAAGCATATTCGCCGGAGGGAACAAACACGACGCTGCTTTCAGGTAGATCTGCGACTGAAGGTGCTCTTGATGTTTTGCATCCGAAATGGATAGTCATTACAATCAGGCACGCGCCGGATGCTGCAAGAAATTTTTTCGATATCCTCAATTGACCACGCATTGTTATCAGATTCACCACTGTTACAGTTTATTTTTGAACCGGATCCATTTTAGAACCCTCGTGCGCAAATACTTCCGGCAGAATATCTGCGCATTTTAGCCGTATCATGCCAACCTCCTCCTGCGGTATCGACTTGTATGGCCACCGTATCCGCGTGCCGATCGGTGTCCATGCACCAACAACAGCCATAAACTTGTCAACCGCCTGATTGGAATAGCCTCTATCCCGAATGTAGGGCACGATGCATTCGTTCATGAACCGCTGAATCCTTGTCTCCAATTCGAAGGATCCTTTGCGGCCGGCACTCATATCATCATACCAGTTCTGTGCGAATCGTGGATCTAAACAGGCAACATTCGAATAAGCGCCATGTGCGCCGAGTGAAATTCCGGTCGCCAAATGATGTCCCGGAATAAAAATTGAAAACGGCACTGGTAAATTTTTCATCTCCCGATACCAGTGCTCATCCCCTCCCGCAACTTTACAACCCCTGAGCGCAATTCCGCAATTCAGAATTTCAGCAAAATCGCCGGGGGACAGTTTCCTTTTAGCGTGCGGCGGATTATACAGTATCAGGCCCACAGGGTCGGCTGCCGCAGACATCACCTTCAAAAAATCAATGATCTCCTCCATCGAGGGGACAAACCAGTCAGGCAGAACAACCTGTATGGCCGACGGTTCAAATTTTCTCGAGCGAAGGATCCTTTCCAACGATATTTTAGGACTCATGTGCGAACACCCTATTTGAAATGGCATTGACGCGGCGTTACATTTGGATGCCAGCATTTCATGCACCTTGTCAAATTCTTCCTCGGTCTGATTGTAAAATTCGCCCGCGGTACCGTTGGAGTAGATCCCGTTCACGTCACAGGAAATCAACACCTCAATTTGATGTTCCAGCTGTGCATAGTTGATACTGTCATCACTGTTTAAAGGAAGCAGCAACGTTGCCCAATTTCCTAATATCTCCTGCGCTTTCAACGGTCTCATTTCAGCCAGTTTAGTTATACCCTGCTGTTTGCACGATCAACGGGTTTGTCGCCAACACCTTGGCAGCTAGCGGCCAGTACAACGGGGTCGTTTTGCCAATAAGGTTCGGTACATAGTTATAAATATCGATGGTTCCCGTTGAATGGAAACGGACCAGATCATACCAGCGTTTATTCTCAAAAAATAATTCACGACCGCGTTCGTTCAGAATCTCCAATTCCACGGTTGCCTTGTCCGTCGGACCCGCATAGTCCCCAGTGCCCGCCCGCTGTCGAACCAGATTCAGGTATTCGATTGCCCTGGCGGTATTATCGAGTCCCGCGTATGCTTCTGCCTGCATCAGATAAACGTCTGCCAGGCGGAAAATAATTACGTCGTTGTCAGAAACCCTGTCATCCGGATATCTGTTTCCCGGATATTTTTTTATCCAGGCAATTTTTTCGACTGAACCTGCCTTCTCGATCACGTAGGTTGACGCGATCCTTTTATCACTGGAATTCTCATTGAGGAGTGCCCTGGATTGCAAACTGATCTGATAAGCTCCCTGTCCATTGATTGTTGTCAGGCAATACGGAAGGTCAGCCTGGTTCGTAGCGCCTGTGATCGCCGCCAGAAAGGGTAATGCATTCAGTGCATAGTTCGACCTGCCACCGTCTTCATCGCGATTGTAGTACGCCGCCAATATTATTTCCGAGTTAGCCCGGACGGTTGTGATGTTCCCAAGGTTCGACTGCAACGTCAATCCTGCCTTCTCAACTTCGTCGGCAGCGGCGATCGCATCATTGAGATCCGCTGATCCTCCGCCGAGAACCTTGGCGCTCCATAATTTTGCTTCCGCCTTTAACGCCTGGGCTGCCGGGTAAGAAAAGCGATATTTTGAATTGGCAAAAGTTTGTTCAGGGAAAAGACTGATGGCCTGATCAAGATCAGCGAAAACCTGCTGTAAGACGTCGGCTGCTCCTGAACGTGGTAACAAGGGTACGTTTTCGGAGGTGACGGCTTGCAGCATCAGCGGCGCATCGCCGATGATCCTGGCCAGGTGAAAAAAGAAATAGGCGCGCAGCGAATATGCCTCCGCTTTGATACGGTTTTTATTGGCTTCATTTGAAAAAGGAAAATCCTCTATCTTATCCAGGAGCAAATTGCAATGGCCAATGGCCTGGTACCATAAGGCGTAATCTACCGCACCGGTAGTCGGTGTCAGGATGTGGTTCCACGCTGTCGTAAAACGCGCATTAACAGCGGATATCAATTCCTCACTCCGCTCAGTTCCGTATACCACATCATTGCTCAGGGTTCGCATATAGGTGTAAATCCCGGTCACGTAAGGATTAAAATCACCTTCATTTTGAAAATATACCTGTTCGGTAATGGAGGATTGTGGCTTCACATCCAGCAGATCATCACACCCGGCGAACATCAACAAGGAAAATGCGCCAAGAAATATATATAATCGTTTCATGATTGATAAGATTTTATTGCACTCAATAGAATTCTATAATTTGATATTTGCGCCCAATGTGAATTGTCTTGGCCGGGGATAACCACCCGGATCAAAACCGGTATACGTCTCGGGATTTAAACCCTGATACTTCGTGAGGTAGCCGATATTATAGATGCTGCCAAAAACACTCACACCCGTCAGTTTGGCTTTTTGAGCCAAAGACCTGGGAAGATCGTAACTTAGATTCACCTCGCGGAATGCAAGGAAGTCACCTTTTGTCGTTAAGGTTGCCACATCCACACCATAGGAGCTGTTTGTTCCGACCGCGCCAACCTGTCTCAGATAATTGCGTTGGCCGAAATCGTAGTCGGCAAAAGAAAATCGCGCGTATTTCTTCCCGGTATCACCTTCTTTTTTCCATATATCATCTCCCAGGGCCGCAGCCGGAGCGCCCTCATTGTAAGCGCGTCCCTGTCCCAACGACCTGGCTAGGGCACCATCGTTGATGATATGCCCCATTGCAAAATCCATGTTGAATCTCAGGGTAAAATTCTTATAAGAGAATGTGTTTTGTATTCCGCCGGTTTTATCGGGCGATCTGTACCCGAGAAACTCCATGTCCCTGGCGTCGATGATATCATCGTTGTTCAGATCGGCCCAGATATAGTCGCCCGCATGTTTTCCAACGGTCTTACCAGCTGCTGACGCCAGGTTATCAACTTTCCCCCATTCCAGGGCTTCCGCTTCGGTAGCGAAGACACCCAGTGGTTTAAAGCCCCACAAACCCCACGGCCGTTCGCCTTCCGCGAAACCACCCACTTCAATTTCCTGACCTGAGCCTGGATCATAAACTACGCCTCCAAACTGGCGGTTTTTCTCCCTGCCATTGTCCGGAAGCTCCGTTATCATCTGCTGGTTGTAAGCAAACACGACGCTGGCTTTCCAGCTAAAGTCTTTTAAACTGAGCACATTGCCTCCCAGTTCAATCTCAACTCCCCGGTTCCTGAGAGTCCCGTTGTTATAAACGATCGATGCGAAAGGTGCCTCTGAACTCAAGGGCAGAGAAGACAACCGGTCTTTAGTAAGCTTGTTGTAATAATCGACGGACAAGTTGAGTCGATCTTTGAATAATCCGACATCAAAACCGGCATCTGTTGTTTCAGTTACTTCCCATTTCAGCCCCGGATTGGAGAGGTTGGCGCGTAATACACCGGAGCCCTGGGCGTAATTGACTGCCCTGTAATTTCCATACGTATCTGTAATGCTCAGGTCCCGCGACCCTGCCTGGCCCCAGCTTACCCTTAATTTTAAAGCGCCTACCACGTCAAAATTCCAGAAGTTTTCCTGATGGAGATTCCATCCTGCAGAAGCTGATGGGAATAACGCGTACTTGTTTTCGGGGGCAAAATTTGAAAAACCGTCATATCTGATCGTACCGCTGAACAAATATCTCTCATCGTGATTGTAATTCAGCTGACTGAAATAACTCAGAGATCTTGTCTCGTTAAACGTTGTCCCCAATTCAGTTACGTTTGACACCGTAATGCCATTCACACTGCCAAGAGCAGGTTCATTCATGGTGGATATGTAATCATTGGTTCCACGCTGGGTCCCCAGCCTGAAAACATTGGACGTCTCTTTCGTAAAGTTGAGACCGGCTAAAACTGAGAACTCATGCAGGTTCCTTGAAAAATCGTATTGCAATATCTGATCAATCATGAGTTGCCGGGTATTTGCATGTTCTTCCCTTTTTTGTCTTTGTGTAGGGAATTGTATCGGATCGGGGAATGCCTCTCTGAACAGTGCTTCGCGGTAATCCTGAATCAGGTAAGAAGCAGAGGGCCGGTAATGCAATCCCTCCATGATCTCCCAATCGGCGTCAATTCTGGAGATAACCCTTTCCGTCGAGATATCCCAGTTGTCATACTTCAGGGTATGAAAACGATTTCGAACGCTCAGGTTTTCTCCCGTGGTTGGCAAACCGTTGTCTTTGAAAATGCGCAGCAGCGGCGTTATTCTTGTTCCCCTGACCAGCTCGTTCTGATACTCCTCTACATAATTCGGGACGACATTCTGATAATTCAGCATGAGATTTAATCTGAAATTTTCCGATGGTTTCAGGCCGACATTGCTTAACGCATTGTACCGCTTGTATTTTGTTCCCGAAAATGTTCCTGCCTGATCGACATAGTTGAAGGACACGTTATAATTGGCTACTTCGCCTCCGCCGTCGATTCCGATGTTGTAAGTATTCGATGAACCATTATTCCATAACAGGTCCTGATAGTGATTGTCGGCAAAAAGCAACGTAGTACCTGGATTAATGGGATCATCCATTGTTTCCCATCCATTCGCCAGCAGGTTATCGACATAAGCCTGCCCTTCTACCGCGACGATATTATCATAAATCGCCGTCAGATTGGTGGCATTCCCATACTGTCCCCTTTCAGTGTAAACCCGTGTTCCCGCGGAGAACCCGCCATTGTTCAGGAGGTTGTTTTTAGGAAGAGCATCGTAAGTGGAATTGATCGTAGTACGGGCAAGCTGCAAATATTCCCTGGCGCTGATGTAATCAAATTGCCGTGAAGGAGTTTCGAGCGTTCCGCGGTAATTGAAAGTTAAATTTGGCTTTCCACTATTAAACTTGCCTGTTTTAGTCTTGATAACAATGACGCCGTTTGCACCCCTGGCTCCGTAAATCGCCGTTGACGCTGCATCTTTCATTACCTGGAGCGACTCAATATCGTCGGAATTGATATCATCCATCGACCGGAACACACCGTCTATTACAACGAGGGGACTGGCTGCGTCATCACTTCCCACGATTTGACCATTGCCATTACCAATACCCGTACCGTAGGCGTTGAGCTTGGAGCTGCCGCGAATGATGATATTGGTTGCTCCCTGTCCTGGCTGACCGGACGAAACCGGGATTGAAACACCAGCGATCTTTCCCTGCATCGCCTGAATTGGATTGGGATTCGTCGTATTCTTTAATTCCTGCGGATCCAGCTTCGAAATAGCCGCGGTGATCCTGGTTTTGGATTGCTCCGAGTAACCGACCACCACCACTTCCCTTAGTGACTGTACATCAGCGGCCAATGTTATATTGATCACCGATTGTGTTGCCACGGAGACCTCCTGGGTTGTGTATCCGATAAAAGAAAAGACAAGGACCGCATTGGCATTTGCGGAGGGGATGCCAATGGCATAATCCCCGTTGGCGTCTGTTGAAACTCCGATGGTGGTGCCTTTGATCAGGACATTGGTGCCCGGTACGGGTTGCCCGGTTTCGTCGAGCACTTTGCCTTTTACAAGCAGATCAGTCTGTGCAAAAACTGAAACTGTCATCAGCAAACCTGCTACTAATAGTGTAATGATTATTTTCATAGGCTTTGTGGTTTATTGTAGTTATGTACTACATAATACAAATGTAAAAATCAGAACCTTTCATGCAAACGTTTTCTCTGAAATTTTATGAATATGTTCTGAAATTACCTGCTTCCGCGTTTTAGAAAGGCCGCTTGGAATACCCCGGTTTTTTCAAATTCCGGGCTTTTTTGCTGAAAATAACGCGATTAAGTATTACATAATAGCAGGCTTTGTTAATTTTGCAGAGATGAAAAAACAGGACGAACTATACAAGCTCCAACCAATTGCATCGCTGACCATGGCAGACCAGGTCGAAACGCAATTGCGGGAGTATATTATAAAGAGGGCAGTAAAACCAGGCGACTCCATACCAAAAGAAACAGAACTTGCCGAAGCTTTGGGTGTCAGCAGGAACGTCGTGCGGGAAGCCTTAAGCCGGTTACGGATGCTCGGGATGATCGAATCACGGAAGAAGCGTGGCATGATCCTGACCCAACCTGATGTGATGAAAGGTCTCGAACGAATACTCCATCCCACCATTCTCGATATCAATATCCGCAAGCAACTTTTCGAGCTGCGTCTTGTACTTGAAGTTGGTCTGGGTGATCTGCTATTCGCGCGGCGGACTGAAAGTCAACTGAAAAAACTTGACAGCATTATTGAGCGTGAACGAAAAGCCAACACGCAGATCGAAAGGATCCGGTGTGAAGTCGATTTTCATTCAACCCTTTATGAAATGGCAGGCAACGATACGCTGAAGCGGTTTCAAACCATCCTGATGCCGGTCTTTGAATATGTAGTGGAATACGAGTCAAAACTTCAACACACCTCGGTCGGATCGGTGACCCATGCCGACCTCGTGAAAATCCTATATGAAAACAGAATGGACGAATACCCCAACGCCATGCGCAAACATCTTGCGCCCCATTTCGAACATTTGTAACCGATACCGTTTCCAGATTCACCGATACCGATCTGTAGCAAGAGATTGTTTCGTGAGCCCAGCGCCGCTCAACCGGTGAGAACGACACACGCCAAATTCTGAAAAGATACTTCAAGAAAACAGGGCCTGTCTGAATTGTTTCAAACAGGCTCCTGCCATCTATATATACCCAAACCCAAGAGTATCGTCTTCTTATTCCCTCTGCGCCGCAAAAAGCCACACGGGATTTTCGCGATGTGCCTGAAGCATGATCTGTTTCATTTCCCGCATAACCTCCGGAAACTCAGCCGCGACATTTTTTTCTTCGCCGGGATCCTCAGAAAGATCATACAGTTCAACGGGCGCGTCCGGACCGTCATTCAGTCCCTTCCTTATTGCCTTCCAGTTACTTTTGCGTACCGCCTGTTTTCCTCCCTCCTCATGAAACTCCCAATACAGATAACGGTGTTGTTTCTGGTGGAAGCCCAGGAGCGCCGGAAGAAAAGAGATGCCATCAATGTCTGCAGGCGTTTCCGCGCCGGCAAGTTCACAGGCAGTGGGCATAAAATCCCAAAAGGCCGAAATATGATCTGAAGAGCTGCCGGGTTTAATTTTACCAGGCCACCAGGCAATCATCGGAACGCGGATGGCACCCTCATACACATCCCGCTTACTTCCTCTGAGTGGTCCGTTACTGTCAAAGAACCCGGGATCTGCGCCGCCTTCGTTGTGAGGCCCGTTATCGCTGCTGAATATCACCAGTGTGTTCTCGTGAATGTTCAGTTCAACGAGCAGGGCGAGCAGCTTTCCCACATCCCGATCCATCAACGTGATCATAGCCGCAAACGCCGCGTAGGGATTGGGTTGTGCGATGTAATTATTCCCGGGAAATGGCTTTTCTTCAAACTTCCCCCGAAAGGCCTCCATGAACCGGTCCGGCACATCGAGGTCAGCATGGGGAATGGTAAATGGCAGATAAAGAAAAAAGGGATTTTTCCTGGCCGCGTTTTCCCTGATAAACGTTACAGCCCCTGCGGCAAACAAATCGTGGCTGTACATGCCCCGCATACCGTTTCTATTTTGATCCAGCATAACCCTTTCCGTATTTCTCCACAGGTATTCCGGAAAATAATGATGCGCTTCCCGCTGGCAGTTATAGCCAAAGAATTTATCAAAACCTTGCTTCCCGGGAACACCGGTCGATCCGGGGTAACCCAGCCCCCATTTGCCGATGATCGCTGTTGAATAGCCCGACTGCTTTAACAACTCAGCCACCGTAATGGCCGAATCCGGCAAAGGGAACTGGCCCTCTGGCTTTACTTCGCGATTCCCCCGAATATATGTGTGACCCGTGTGCAAGCCAGTCAACAGCGAGCTTCGGGAAGGGGCGCACACCGTAGAACCAGCATAGTGTTGCGTAAAAAGCATTCCCCCGGATGCCATCTGGTCGATGAAGGGTGTTTGGAATTTTTTTTGTCCGTAGCAGCTCAGATCACCATATCCGAGATCATCGGCCAGAATATAAATAATATTGGGTTTTCCATTGGGGCCTGCTTCGTTCGACCTCTGGTTTGCTCGCGCGAAGCCCGGCAACAGAGCACTCGCCAACAGCAAATAATAATGCAACCATTTCATCATGTCGACTCAGTATGAAAAAGGGATCACTTAAAATATTTTAATTGCTTAAGGCTCCGTGGCACCGTTGAGTATCCATGCCAGATTGAACTTGTGAAACTCGATGGATTTATTGCTCGTGCTGTTATGCGATACATCCTCATTCATTTCGATTAAAGCACCGACCATGTAGTCTGCCGTCTTTATCATGCTGGAATATCCGCCTTTACCCTGGTCACAGGTTTGCGTATCCGTCAGCCAGTCATGGATCCGCCTGCTGATCGGCCAGGTTTGACCTTCATCATAACTGATTCGTACCCGCATTTTGCAACGTCTTTCGGTACTGGCCGGATTCAGGAAAATAATCCTGGCGGGATAATCCGTGTTGTAACGGATCATCGATGCCTCGCATTTCGGATCCAGCAACGCAGCATCGGAGATCCACGAAGAAAATCCATTTTCGATGGAGCCGGTAGATTTTCTCCTTCGCTTTGACACTTCCCACAAAGTGGTTCCGGCCCTGTCATTTCGCATCAGCGTGCCGTTTGCCAGTTCGACGATCGTACCTTCATCCGTACCACCGGGAATAAGCTGATACTGCCATGTAGCGCCCCCGTCATCGCTGTAAATATTTCTTCCGTACGCAGGAATAATAAGTCTGCCTGGTCGATTAACGGTTGTTTGAATACCAATCCCGGGCCCCATGGCATCCCATTTGTAGTCGGGCGGCAAAAGTGTGTTGGTCAAATCTGCAGGCACTGACCAGGTAGCCCCATGATCATCGCTATAAGAATGAAACACCCTCCGGTCTCCCCATGAATCTATGGATGACCACGAGGTATGGGTTCCATCATTCCACGACATAAAAAGCCACACGCGACCATTGGGACCTTTCTTCCAGTCATAGACCGCCGTGGGATTGCCCCAGGTTCCATTGCCAGATCCGACAACCTCGCCGAGGGCTGACCAGGTGACTCCGTGGTTTGCCGACCGCTTGTATACCAGGTTGATATCTCCCCAATCGCTTGGGCTCCATCGCCGGCCTTCGGCAAACGCGATGAGTGTGCCGTTATTTGTTTTGATAATGGATGGGATCCTGTAGGAATGATAGCCATCGGTTCCTCCATCAAAAATAACGGTGTTCGTATGCACCTGGGTTTGCGCAGCGGATGAGGCAATTGCGTCATTCGCGTCTGGTCCAACCGTTGTGGACTGGCCGTCTTTACTCACCGGATCATCACAGCCTGCCACAAACAGGAAAAAAGCCATCACCATCGCGGAAAGCAACCTGCTTCCCGGAAAACGTAACTGGAAATTTTTGGATCTGTCCATAGGTTTAAAGATTGGTTTATTGTAGTTATGTACTACATAACAAATGTAAATCAATCGTTCCCGGAAAAGCAAACCAATCATCCACAAAATTTACCCTGAGTCCTCCAATATGATGATAAACCTTGTTTTTGATCCCTGAAAGGGTCGTTTTCATAATTGATGTTATGCCTCAAAATGCCTCAAAACCCGCTGAACTCTGGTTCTTTCGATCAACATAAATGTCCTACAATATCCATTTCGAAATTGCTCCAGGATCCTGCAAAAAAGGACTTCTGCAGCTCCGTGCACCCGGGATAACGTGTTCGACGTGAAATTTGGAAGGAACAGCTTGTCACCAGAATAGATCTCCTGAGCGATCTACCCGCTCGCAACAATTCAATTGCATTTCGGCATCATTCGATACATGATCACAGGCTGTTTCAGCCAAGGGTTATGTTTGGCAAGAAGAAAATTGATCTGCTCCGGCGTAGCATCAACTTTTGGAAAGTTTTAAACTTTCCAAAAGTTGTTAACCGTGTCAATGTCTGAACGGATCAGAGAACCTGATGTCGTTTATCATTTCATGACTCGTCAGCGTATTCAGAAATGCAATGATCGCCTTTTTTTCGGATGCCGAAATTGAAAACACTTTCGGGGTCCCATCCGGATTCTTTAAACGCGCATCGAGGTTTGGATGGGACTGGATGTTGTTGTTGTAGTGCTCAAGGACTTCGTCCAGCGTTTCAAAACGTCCGTCGTGCATGTAAGGAGCGGTCAGTGCAATGTTTCGCAATGAAGGTATTCTGAATTTGCCCTCGTCCTCAGTCTGGAAAGTGACCTCAGCCAGACCCTTATCCTGATAATTACTTTCAAGTCCAATATTCGCGAAAGTGCCCGCCTCAACATATCCGTGCGCCTCCTGGATCTGATGACAGCTGTTACATTGATATTTGGAAACAAACAACCCTGCCCCCACTTTCGCCGCTCCCTCCAGGTGACTGAAATTAGTGTCCGGAATGAACAGCTGAGTCCTGATTGATTGAACAAATGCAGCAAGGGCCTCACCGATGCGCTGTTCGGTGACCTCTTCGCTGCCAAAAGTTTTTGAGAATAGTATTTTGTAATCCCTGATGCTTCCCAGCTTGGCGCAGAGCTCTTCCATGTCAGTGCTGCCCATCTCAATGGGATCGACAATGGGCCTGGTCACCATCGAGACGAGGTTATTTTCCCGGCCATCCCAAAAAAGCGGCGTCGTGCCAAAATGATCCACATCCTGAATTCCCATTGAATTCCTTTTAGTGTTTTCATTTTCAAAGCCAAGGCTCAATTTCTTATCATCTGCAAAAGCAAGCTCCTGCTTATGACATGAGCTGCAGGAAACGGAATTATTTGCAGACAACCGCTTGTCATAGAATAGAATGCGGCCGACGGTTGCCGTGCGCGAATCCGTGCCTTCATAATAGTAAAGCCTGTCAGGCAGGTCCAGATCTTCGGATAAACGTGGTTCGTCGGGCAGACAAGAGGTGATAAACAATGGTACCGAAAGCATAACGATGCAAGCTCCTGTCAGGCTCGCATTCAGATTGAGGATCTTTCTGCGTTTCATAGAGGTGTTTTTAATAGTGAACGAGTGCGTTCCAAAAACATTATCATCAGAGCAAAGATGATACCCGAATTTAATGTTTTTCTGGCTGGAAAGACCAAATTGTTTGTGTGTGTGTGCGGCTCAATTTGTTTCGCGCTTCCGGATGGATACCTTCCGGATTGGGGGACACGCAGCAGGGATGGTAGCGGAAAGCCCACAGCGAAGGAAAGGCGGTGTGGTTGGGCGAGGACTTGAAGCGTACAGCCCGGCCCGCAGGGGCTGCCCAAATAATTTAAAATCTCTGAGGTTTTACGTTCAATCCACTTATGCTAATGATAAACCCGTGCTTCTGCGAATCCTCATTCACCCACGATTCATTTTTCTTTTTCAGCCGCATAGCCATACGGAAAAGGTTCAAACTTCAAACCCGATGTTGTTTATGTTCTAAACGTTGGAAATTCCAAGACTAACTTTTTTAAACATTAATCCTTTCATTCTGAACTAAACTATTCCGACCTCAAACTTCTTACCGGGTTCATCAACGCTGCTTTCATCGCCTGATAGCTTACTGTTAGCACCGTGAGGGTTATCGCCCCGAGTCCGGTGGAGAGTAAGATCCATATGGGAATTTCTGTTCTGTATGAAAAGTTCTGAAGCCAGCCTGACAGAAAATAATACGCGAGCGGAATTGCTACCAAACAGGAAATTGCCACAAGTACAATGAAGTCTTTCGAAAGCATTTGCCATAAATTCGAAACAGATGCACCCAACACTTTGCGAATGCCGATCTCCTTGGTACGCTGTTCCGCCACAAAAGATGCCAGGCCCACCAATCCCAGGCAACTGATGAAGATTGCCAGCACAGCAAAGATCAATGCCAACCTCCCAATCCGTTCTTCTTTCGCAAACTTTAAAGCATATTCCTCATCCGCAAATTTATATTCGAATGGCGCCGTCGGGATGATCTTTTTAAACACAGCTTCAATCTTTGGAATAGCCGCCGGCAAGCTGAACTGCGGATTAATTTTTATATTGATCCAGCTTGGCGTTCCGTTAAATCCTTTCAGGTAGAAAACCGTTGGCTCCACTGGCGCGTACGGAGAATCCATAACCATGTCTTTAACCACACCAATGATTTTATAATCCATCTTACGCTTGTCCATCCACCAGGTCCACGTAACGGGCTCGTCAACAGGATTTGGCAGGCCCATGATCCTCAGAGCCGACTCGTTGATAATAATTCCCGATGAATCATTGGGCTGCGCAATATCAAAATCGCGACCCGCAATAAACTGCCACCCGGCAGTCTTGCCATGCAGATGGGAAACCGCCAGCGTGGCAAAACTCTTATCAACATTTGGGTCACGTCCCTTCCAGTCCCAACCATTGTTTCCCGAAACAACCTCCGTTACCGGGCCCATCGATTCCGATACTTCCAGCACAGCGCCTGAATTCTTCCATTCATTTCGCAACACTTCATATTTGCCGTAGAAGTCACCGGACTTTTTCTGGATCATGATCAATCCATCGCGGTCATAACCTACCGGTCTATTCTTCGCAAATTGGATTTGCTGATAAACAATTGCAGTACCAATGATCAGAATCACGGATATCGAAAATTGAAATACGACCAGCACCTTCCGGGGAAGCGCCCCGATCATGCCTATGCGGAATGTGCCTTTTAACACTTTGACCGGATTGAATGACGACAGGTACACCGCCGGATAACTTCCCGCAAGCAGACTTGTTAAAATCACAAAAGCAATTGCCGATCCCCAGAACCACGGATTTGCCAATGGGACCTCAATTTGTTTGCTGGCGATCTCATTGAACTTCGGCAAGCAAGCCGTTGCAAGGCTCAGCGCAATGATAAATGCGAAACACACCACCAGCAGCGATTCGCTAAAGAATTGTTGTACCAGTTGCTTTCGAACTGATCCGATTGTTTTACGAATGCCGACTTCTTTTGCGCGTTTCTCCGACCGCGCTGTGCTCAGATTCATAAAGTTTATACAAGCCAGTAGTAAAACGAAAAGTCCGATAGCCCCTACCAGGCTGATCATCCTGATCGGTTCTTGCTGACCCTGTCTAAGTCCCGGTGGATGCAGGTACCATTCGCTCATGGGGTAGAGATACAATTCGCGGTTTGCCTTCGTGGCATTTTCCTGGTCTTGCGGATCAAATCGCAAGGCGGTTTTAACCCGTGCGTTAACATCTTCAAACGTTTTTCCATCCGGCAGCTCCACATAGATTTTCATAAAATGATTGCGCCAGTCTGCCTGTGCACGTTCTTCTATCCATTTGTTCTCGGCGAGAAACAAATTCATCAGTGCAAAAAAATGCAACCCCCTGAATTGTGTGTTGTCGGGAAAATCTTCATAGATCCCGGTAATAGTTACTTCTGTTTTATTGTTGATTGACATTGTGCGGTTGAGCGGATCTTCATCGCCAAACAATGTTTTAGATGCAGAGGCAGATATCAGCACCGATTGCGGATTTGCCAGGCCTGACCGAACACCACGAATCATCCTGAAAGAAAACATATCGGGAAAATCGTTGTCCACATACAGGCCGTTGGCAGAAAGTTTATTTTCACCTGCCGAAAGAATGTAATCTCCATTCCATGAGGTTCGGGCAATACGTTTGAAATGCTGCGCGTAATGATTGATCAGTTCGGTTCCCAATGGGTAAACCATCGTAGTACCGACCCATGTCCCTCCGCGCTCAAAGTCAGCTCCTGTTTCCGCTATTTGAGCAATCCGATCGTAGTTATCAAAATACTTGTTGTAAGATAATTCATGCCAGATCCAGAGACCATTCAGCATGGCCACCGCCATTCCAATTGACAGTCCACCAATGTTGATCATGGAGTAGCTTTTGTTGCGAAGGAGATTTCGCCAGCCGACTTTTAAATAGCTTTTATACATGGCTACCGATGTATAAAGAATGTGCCAGTAATTTAACAGTCGAATTTCATATAAAATGTTAGAAAATATCTCTGAACACGTCCGTCTTCGGACGATCCTGGCCGTTTACGACACCTTACGAAGCTTTTACTCTTGACTTTTTGTTATTGACAAGTATGAGAAAAGGCAGCCACCAGCACCTGCCCGGCGCAAGTCCTGCTACCTGAAATTCCTCCCTTCCGGAAAAATCCTTCCCACAATTTCCATTTCTTTTGAATCATTCTTCGGCAACACCCGGTCGGTAGTTTCATCCGCGCGGAACAAAGGTGTTAACCCGGGAGTTTCTTTCCGTGAAGTAGTAAGATGCCTCAGCAGTTTCGAAAAATTAAAACAACGTTTTACAATAACATGGATCACTTCCCCTTCACGCTGAAGCTCCCCCTCCACCATCAGCAACTTCGATTGTATGATCTCCTTCCGGTATTTGTCAAACAGATTCTCAAAAACCACAAGGTTGGCAGTTCCCGTTTCATCTTCAATCGTAATGAAACAAACTCCCTTTGCTGTTCCCGGTCTTTGCCTGACAAGAATGAGACCCGCTACTTTCACGAGCGCCCCGGGGTTCGCAGTTTCGAGTGCTGAAGTTGACATAATATGAAGGCGGGAAAGATGTTCCCGGATAAAACTTACAGGATGAGCCTTTAACGATAGAGACGTCGTAGCATAATCATACACGACGTGCTCTGGCAATGTCATCTCCGGCAGGGTAATGCTTTCTTCCATTTTATCTTTACCAGGATCCCGGGAAAAAAGGGACTGGGGCCGATCTTTTGTCGAAACTTCCCACAATGCCTGGCGGCGATCAAGGCCGACAGACCGGAACGCATCGGCGTCAGCTAATTTTTCGAGTGCGGATTCCGCCAATCGTGTTTCGCGAAGCTCTTGAAGTGAACCAAACATTTTTTTTCTTGCCTTGATCAATATTTCCATTTCATCCTGTCGTATTCCTTTCACCTGGCGAAACCCTAACCGCAGCGCGTGATATTTACCAGACCTTTCTTCGAGTTTGTTATCCCACTCGGAATAATTGATGTCCACAGGCCTTACTTCAACCCCATGCTTACGCGCATCGATGACAAGCTGTGCGGGCTGGTAAAACCCCATCGGCATGCTGTTAAGGATTGCACATGCAAAAACATCCGGATAATAACACTTGATCCACGACGAAACATACACCAGCAAGGCAAAGCTGACGGCGTGGCTCTCGGGAAATCCATAGCTGCCGAATCCTTCCAGTTGCCGGTACACACGATGCGCATATTCCTCCGTGTAGCCATTCCTGGTCATACCTTTGATCAATTTGTCCTGGAATTGAGAGATCAAACCATTTGCTTTGAATGTCGCCATACTTCGACGCAGCTCATCTGCTTCAGTAGGTGTAAAACCAGCGGCAACAATTGCAATCTTCATCGCCTGTTCCTGGAACAACGGAACGCCGAGTGTGCGGCTTAAAATTGCCTCCAGCTCTTTCGAGGGATATTCGATGGGCTCTTCACCGTTGCGTCTTCGTAAATAAGGATGCACCATGTCGCCCTGAATCGGCCCAGGCCGCACGATGGCAACTTCGATCACAAGGTCATAAAAACATTTTGGCTTTAGTCGCGGGAGCATAGATTGCTGTGCGCGGCTTTCGATCTGAAATACACCAATGGTATCGGCATGGCTGACCATTTCATAAACAGCAGGATCATCCTGCGGGATATTTGCCAATGTGAGATTCAAGCCATAATGGTTCTTAGCCAGGTCAAATCCTTTTCGGATGCAGGTCAGCATGCCCAACGCAAGCACGTCTATTTTAAGGAACCGGAGTGCATCGATGTCATCTTTATTCCATTCAATGCAGGTCCTGTCTTCCATACGCGCATTCATGATAGGACAAAGATCCGACAACTTGCCCTCGGTAATGACAAAGCCACCGGTATGCTGACCCAGTTGCCGGGGGAATCCCATAAATTGCGAAGTGAGCTGCAACACCTTTCGAAGGTGCAGGTCATCCGGATTTAATCCCTGCTCGATAATTCGTTTTCTATCGAATCCTTCCTTAGAGAAATCCCAGATCAGACCTGACAGGCGCGCGACCGTATCCACGGAAAGTCCCATGGCTTTACCCACGTCCCTGATCGCTCCGCGATGATGTTGTTGTGTAACGGTAGCGACGATGGCTGCCCTGTCACGACCATATTTCCTGAAAATGTATTGAATGACTTCTTCACGGCGCTCGTGTTCAAAGTCAACATCGATATCCGGAGGTTCATTTCTGGCCGACGAGATAAATCGCTCAAACAGCAAATCGAATTTGGATGGATCTACAGAAGTGATTCCCAGACAATAACAAACGGTGGAATTTGCAGCCGATCCACGCCCCTGGCAAAGAATTCCCTGCTCACGCGCAAATCGAACTATATCATAAACCGTGAGAAAGTATTCCGCATAGCTCACCTGTTCGATAAATGCAAGCTCATATTCAATAGTGTGTTTGATCTTTTCAGGAATCCCTTCCGGAAAAAGCTGATGCGCTCCCTGCCATGTCAGGAACGTAAGCTCCTCCTGCGGTGTTCGTCCGTTGCTGGTGATCTCTTTAGGATACTGGTATTTTAATTCATCGAGAGAGAATTTGCAGGCTTCGGCAATTTCGTGCGTGTTCCAAATGGCCTGCGGATATTGCCTGAACAATCGCACCATTTCATCGATTGGTTTTAAATATCTCTCTGAATTCGGAAGCAAACGGAAACCTGCGTTATAGATCGTACATTTTTCCCGGACGCATGTTACAATATCCTGTAACTCCCTGCGATCAGGATGATGATAATGAACATCATTCGTTGCAACCATCCGGATATTAAACTGACTTGCCAACTGGGAAATACGAAACAGGTGTTTTGCGTCATCGCCTCCGTAAGTGCGCGATGCAGCGATATATAAGTCATTTCCGAAAGCATCATGGTATTCCCGCAAGACTTTTTTAAAACTATCATCAAAATCAAAAACCACATTTAATGCAGGCGGAGGAAGAAGCACAAACTTTGACCCTTTTACATGACTGTATACATCCGCTTTGTACAGGTGGCATTGGCCTTTTTCTGCGCGAAGATTTCCTGTTGTGAGTAAAGATGAAATTTGAGAATAGGCGTTGATATTTGTTGGAAACGCCAGCAGACCTGGTCCGTCAAGCAGGTCGAGACGGCAGGCAGGAATAATTCTTATCGCCAGCTTTTTAGCGACGACATGGCCGCGAACAAGTCCAGCAAATGTGTTACGGTCTGTGATCGCAATGGAAGAATATCCATAGTCAGCTGCCTGCTTAACCAGTTCTTCCGGATGAGATGCTCCCCTGAGAAAGCTGAAGTTCGTTGTAACCTGTAGTTCCGTGTAACTCATAGATGTTGGGTGTTTTCCGAGGACTTCCTGGAGGCAGTTGGTCTTTTGTTAAAGTCAAACGCAAGCGCAGTTTTTATCAATGCAAAACTGCTTCGGAAAGTCTGGAGCGTAAGCGCATCAGGGAAAAAATCCATGAAGGTACCATTGATACGTTTTATCATCATAATGTCCTGACCTGAAGAGCCAATAGCGATGTCCGTCTTCATCCTCGACGCGATAATAGTCGCGATGTTGTCCTTGTTGTAGCCACCACTCCTGTTCAATTCGTTCGGGTCCATCGGCCTTAACGATTTTATGCAACTTACCTTTGTACCGGAACAACATGGGTGGATAGTCCGGGATGGGCGCTGTGACGTCAATACGTTCCGGTACCGGCAACAGCTCCAATGGTCGTAGTTTATCCATGCGCCATGCAGACGTTAACTTTTCCTGAAGGGATGAAGCAGGTTTGAACGATCGTTCCGGCCAATAATGCTCATCTGGTAAATACCTATGAATTGCGTGCGTGCCAGTCTTCCCGGCCAAACGATCGATCAGTTCAGATAACCGTATGTCCCCGGGTCCTCCAGAGCCTTCCCACATTTTTTCCTGTTGCGGGTAATGATCTTCTACTTTCGACGCGTCGAGCACGAATAGTTCGATACCCAGCGCTGGCTCAATCGTCGGAACTTTTATCTCAAACAGCTTGAAAAGGTGGTTCACATTGTGAGACGGAAGATTTGTTCCGATGTCAACCTGTTCAATTTTTCCATCGACACGATAACCTTTAAAGGATGCGGATCGAAGTCCTTTTTGTTCCTGTTGAAGACGGCGACACAACGACTCCAGCAATTGTTGCAATGCGATTTGGATTCCTGGTCCGGTAACAACCGGTTCAAGGCATGGCAAGCGTTCCTGATAGGGCTCAACCGGTTGTATGGGTTCTATCCTTTCTTCTTCGATGCCAATCGCCATGTTCAGTCGCATCAAAAAATGCTGCCCAAAACGTCTTCTCAATGCTGGACGCGGCAGTGTGATAAACTGTCGGATTTGATGAAGGCCAAGCTTGTGCAACCGCTCCACAGTTTCAGGTTCCAGTCGAAGCGCTTCCGGGGGTAAGGGAAGCAAGGCTTCAAAATGCTTGCCACTCGCAACAACAAACGGTTCTTTTCCAAAACGTGCAACACCCCACGCAACGCCTATGGTATCTGCCATGGCAATACAAACATCATAGCCTCGCGCGTTCAATCTTTTAACGATCTCTGCGAGGTAAGGCTCATCACCACCCCAAAGATGCGGGCAACCGGTAACATCCAGTAAAAGGCCATCGGGCAGATCGACGGCAACAACGGGTGTGAAGCGAATACACCATTCGGCCAGACGTTGCAGCAATTTTCCGGAAAGATCCTGCTGATCATCCAACACTTCCAGGTCCGGAAAGATTGCCCTTGCATCAGCGAGCACCATACCGCTGTTTATGCCTTTCATCTGCGCCACTACATTCGCTGCCGTGATAACCATTCTTCCATGTAACGGGGCGCGTAATGCAAACGGAATTTTTTTGAGTTTCCTGGCTTCGTCAGAACGTTTTGACAGGGAAAGATTGCGGAGGGTGAACCAGTCCGTTTTCAGGTGACGGAACCATATGGAAACAAAGCGCCTTGCCATTTTTCATCCTGCCTTTCCCAACGGGGATACTGTTGGTGTTAACGAAGTATTGTAATCCGGTAAATCCAGGCTGTCGGAGTTTTTGTAAACAGAATGAAAGTTTCCATTCATCCACATAATATCCCAAACACCCGACTTACCATTGCGAATTCTCAAAAGCTCAACCCTCCACTGTGGAAATCCAACTCCGGGCATATTGTCGATCCCGTCCCGGTAGGTATCGGGATCTATTGGCATACTGGGCAGTGTTGTGATCTTCCATCGTGAAATACAAGCTGTCGGGTTCAGCTTGCGCGGATTTTGCCGAAGGATAAAACCGGTTACCTGGCTTTGTTCAACCGCTAATTGCAGACGCCTTGAAGCCGTAAAAGTAATATCCTGAATCTCAGCCACGACCGCCGCAAGCGCTCCACATTTCAACCCTTCTTCCATTGCCCAAATGATATCCTTTTCTTTTTGCAGATCAATGAATATGAAACGATCCGGCTGTAATCCAAAACTTTTTAATGCGGGTGGAAAGAGTGTTCGGGAGGAGCTGATCCATAATGACGTTCTGTTATTTCCCATCAGTGGTGTCAGCAAACCTGCGATAAAACCACTGGTTGCCGTTGCGTTTTCTTTTCCAACGGATAAAAATTCGTGTACGGCTCCAAGGGGAAAGGTGCCATTGGGAAAACAATCTTTTATCGGACCGAGCCTAATATCCACAGCAGCATTGCTGGTGTTTTTGAACCCTTGAAGACGAAGAATATCCGTCTGCAGTTGTGCGATAATATCTGCTTTTTTTACCGGCATCATGACGTTGGGCTCGATGCATCAAAGATAAAACAACTAATATTATTAGTTACGAAAACTAATAAATTTAGTTTATTGGGTAGTTAAAAGTTGCGCGAATATCAGTAATCCGCGGAATTTCGAAGATTTTGAAAAATTGTACAGCTGGTTAATCCGACCTTGATTCGTCTGATTTATAGGATTGCCATGATTGATTTATTTGATTATAAAGGATTGTGGAATTCCGACAGCAGCCGAGTACTATTTTTTAACTGGTCTTCGAAACAGTTCACGAAGCTTACGCTTCGTCTTTTCAAGGGTCGCTTTTTTTCGCGCCGGCAAATTTTTACCCGCGCGGTTAATGTAGAAATTCAGCATTGACATAGCTGATTGAAACGGTGTGCCCTTTTTACGCTTGCTTCGTTCAGCAGAACGTTTGAGCGATCTGGCAATGCGTTCGGCGCTGCCTGACTTGAATATATTCGATTGAAGATCGAGTGCATCACTTTGTTGCATCACCTTTGCGGACCATTTCGCTGCCGGTTTCTTTTTAGGAGCCGGTTTTTTGCGCGCTTGTTTTGCAGCTGTCGCCATGATTACAATTGTTCAACCGAATCATATCAAAAATTTTATACCTGATCCCGATGATTCAATGAAAGAATCAAGGTTGGATTGGTCTAACTTGTAAATATCTCTTTTTAAAATCCGTTGGATTTTCTCCAGCAATTTTCCGGAAGAGTTTATTGAAATAGGACAGGCTGTCGAAACCCACAGAATAACAAGCCTCCGTCACTGTCTTGTTTTGAAGTAAAAATATTTTAGCCTGGTTGATCCTGTACTGATTGACAAAATCCGTAAAGGTCATTTTCGTCTGTTTCCTGAAGTATCGGCAAAAGGCGGCGGTGGTGAGACTCACCTCAGAAGCGATATGATTTACGTCGGGATGCTTGTCAAAGTTGGCGTCGATGTACTGATAAATGGCACCCATCCGGATCTTGTCTTTCAAAAAAACTTTTACACTCGTGTCACGGTCATTCAGCACTTCAAATTCTTTTGATATTGCAAGGATCCGGAATATTTCCAGCAGACTGAGCAGTTGTGCGAAATGATCCATGTTTTGCATTTCCTTGAGCTTATCAGCAACGATGTTTTTTGTTTTTCCGGTGAAAGAAAGTCCGTAAAGACCATTTGCAAAAAGTTGTTTGACAGGCCGCAGCTCCGGGGCGTTGTGAAAGGCATTACCCAAAAAATCCTCCTTCATCTGAACCACAATCTGTTTGTATTCGGTTCTCAATCCATAATCAAAATTCAGGTGAGGAATGTTGGAGCCAATGAAAACCAGATCGCTTCCTACATAACTTGAGATATGCTGGCCAACGTGGCGGATCCCGGTTGTTGCCTCCACATAAACCAATTCGAATTCGGGATGAAAATGCCAGAAGAAACTATTTCTCAGGCTCGGCGTGAAAAATTTGAAGGATTGTCCCTGGCCAGGAATTACTTTTTCATGGATGATCTTCATATGATTAGGCGTTGCTCTCCAATTTACCATTTATTTAACTGGATTTAGCCATTATTGGTCAATGGAGAGCAAAAGATGGTCATTACAGGCGTTGAGCCCCTATGGGCGCGATCCTACATTTGTTGTGTTATACAATGAACACACCTATGGAACAAAAGACAATGACGCAAACAATGACGCCTACCATGGCGACCACTGCACATAAGGATATACCTGGAAACCCATCCACAGCAAAAAGCAGCACCATCAGGCTCAATGACCGGAGTAACGGCAAACCCCTTCGATTGCTGACGGAGGAAGACTGGAAATTCTGGATTACGAATGGCTACATCGTCGTCAGGGATGCCGTTCCGAAACAACAGGTGAAAAGACTCGCGGATTTTTTATGGGAGTTTGAGGAGAAAGATCCAAATGATCCGGAAACCTGGTATACACCGCCCCGCGCGGAGATGAAAATGAAGGAGCTGACCAATACCGGTATGGTTGAAGTGTACAATCATCAGTATTTGTGGGATAACCGTCAACATCCGAAAGTGCATGAAGCATTTTCAGATATCTGGGGAACGGAAAAGTTGTGGGTGACAATCGACCGGGCCAATCTAAACCTGCCGATCCGACCCGGTTATGAGTATAAAGGTTTTATTCATTGGGATTACGATCCGGAAACAAAACCACAAAATGTCCAGGGTGTGCTTGCGCTCGCGGATCAAACCGATGAGAACATGGGCGGATTTCAATGCATTCCCGAATTATTCAGGACGTATGATACATGGAAGCTGGCCCAGCCGGATGACAGGGACCATTTCAAGCCCGATATCACCGGATTTGAGCTGGTAAAAGTAAAAATGAATGCGGGTGATCTGCTGATTTTTAACAGCCTTCAGCCTCACGGTATTCGTCCAAACCTGAGTGGCAACAAGGTCAGGCTTGCGCAATACATTTCCATGATGCCTGCGGAAGAGGATAATGAGCCGCTGCGCCAATGGAGGATCTCATCCTGGCGTGACCGTATCGCGCCGGAGGGTTATGCTTTTCCCGGGGATCCGCGGGGATGGGAAAAAACGAAATATCAAGCCGCGGTTTTATCGCCACTTGGAAAAAAATTGCTGGGTCTGGAGAGATGGTGAATTTAAGGTACGAGGGACGAGGGACGAGGGACGAAGAACGAAGTGCGAGGTACGAGGTGCGAGGAACGAAGTACGAGGAACGAAGTACGAGGGACGAGGAACGAGGAACGAAGTACGAGGGACGAGGAACGAGGTATGAGGTGCGACGTGCGAGGGACGAATGCGAGGGGGTAATGGATTACCGATTACCGGATACGAGTGAACTGAAATCCAAAAAAAATACAGGTCGCGTATCTTTTCCGCCCGACGGGCATTTAGGATTAAAACATCCTATGAAAAAAATACCTTTAGTTTACCTTATCCTGGTTTCATTCATCGCCTGCCAGGAAGAGAACGTTGGTCCCTCCGTCAATTCCAGGCTCAATGAGGATTGTTACCTGTCCGCAGTTACTGCATCAAATTCTCCCGCTACGACCTTTGTCATGGAAGACGGCAAGCTAAAATTCATTGGATACGGGGATGACCTTTATCTCTCGGGACATGTTTGCGATGACAAAAGTAAAATCCGGGTTGAAGTCGAGGGAAATTTCACCAATTATTATTACAACGAGAAGGATATGCTTGCCAGGACAAACAGTGGTGAATGATACGGTCATTGTGCGGCATGAATATATGTATGATAACAAGGGACTTTAAAAACCTTTTTATCAAGAAATTCTCTAAATGAGGCCGTGCAAACTTTTATCGAAGAGCAATATGAATACAGTAATGGAAACCGCACTAAAATAACCGCGTACCTGTGGCGGTCAAATCAGGAGAAAAAGCTGCTGGGTGTCACGACGATGAAACATGATGACAAACGAAATCCTTACAAAACAATTATCGACAATGGGATAGTTGTAGATGAGAATAAGTGGAGTTGGTAATGAATGCTGAGGGACGAAAGACTAAAAAAGGCTGTCAGAATATACTGGCAGCCTTTTTCACAAATTCAGTTAATCAGATCAATAGAGATAACTCAAAGCAGTTTTGTCATTGTTGTTGAACGGACGATTGGTTGTACTGCTCAGACATGCAAGCATCCACGATCCTGAATCAGGACCGGTAGGAGTACCGGGAATATGCACGGCACCAACACCCGAAGTTTCCTGGCCTTCATTACCGCCGGAACCACAGCTATAGGCGCGATTCATATAATCAGTGTGACGGAAGCCAATACAATGTCCGATCTCATGGGCGACAACGGTTGTCAGGAAACCAGCGCTATAGTTCTGGTACTGCCTGTTAAACTTTACTTCCCCGTACGGATCGCAGGAAGTAGACGGAAAACCTGCGGAAGCAATGTATCCTCCACCATTCACAATACGGATGTTGATATCGCCACCACTGGCTACCCGCGTAAAAGTAAGCGTAAGGTTTTCGGCATTGTACCGCGCGATTGCATCGTCGATAGCCGAAGAAAGACCGGCGCTCACTCTTCCGCTGCTACTGACGGTAATCGTCCTCGGACCGCAAACAAGGTTGAAGGTATGGTACTGTTCAACTTCGGCGATGCGAAGTTTTGTACCGGAATTCCTGGAATCAAGATCGGCCGCGTGAAGCAGGATATCTCCCTCAACGAGATAACCGTCATCGACAAGCTGAACATTTTCGGTACTGAAGCCGAGCGCTGCAATTTTAGCAATTGCATCATTTGAAATTTCATTTTTTGAAACCAGCTCGTCCTCCGTTTGGCATGAAATGATGACACCAACGACTGCGATGGCGATCATCGAAAGTAATTTTTTCGTCATAGGTCTGTTAAGGTTAATGAATCGGGGTTGAAAATATTGTAATTTTTATAATAAACAATATTTATCCACGCCTTCGTTGACAAATTCGTTGGCATAAAGTTTTATCAAGCGGGTCAGCGGAATTTTCCTTCACTTTTTCCCTTCCTTTGCAAAGGGTGAATTAGAAAAAATTGTTTGAACATATAAACCTTGCGTTGTAACATTCAGTAAGTTTGACGTGAGCGATATGCGATTCTTTGAAAAGTGCTTCAAATGTTTCAGATTCTTTTTAGGATTTAACTTGCTGAAAAAATTACCTGATGTTGAAGATTACCGGAGTTTTTATCTGGCTGATGTTGTCAGCGGTTTCTCTGCAAGGTCAGAGACAAAGGGAATATCTTTACGTTGGAACTTACGCTGTAAGAGGCAGCGAGGGAATTTATGTTTATGAATTCGACAGAGAAAAAAATCTCTTCACGTTGGTCCAAACGGTAAAAACTCCCGAGAGTCCTACTTTCATTGCAGTTCATCCTTCCGGTAAGTTCCTGTATGCCGTCAACCGGGGAAGCATTCCTGAAAAACCAAATCATGGTTCGGTAAGTGCGTTCAGAATCGATCCGCTGACTGGCCAGCTGACCGGGATTAACCATAGGACCTCCTTCGGACGCGACCCGTGTCACATCAGCACCGATCGTTCGGGTAAACTTGCGTTTGTGTGTAATTACAACGGAGGAAATATTGTTGTGTTTCCGATCGGCTCCGACGGCACGCTGGGACCCTGTACAGATTCCGTAGCATTTTCGGGAAGCAGTGTCCACCCATCGAGACAGGAAGGGCCGCATCCACATTCATCGTTTGCTTCGCCTGACAATCGGTTTTTGCTGGTAGCGGATCTCGGCACAGACCGGGTTTATTCTTTTTCGATCAATTCGCGTGATCAAAAAATCACGCCAGGGAAAAAACCATTTGTAACGGTTGCGGCAGGCGCCGGTCCGAGACATTTTACGTTTCATCCTGCGGCGAAGTATTTGTATCTGGCCGAGGAGCTGACATCAACCGTTGCAGTTTTTTCATACGCCATCAAATCCGGCGAGCTGAAATTGGTTAAGGACAGGGTGAAATCTTTGCCGGATGATTTTGGCGGATCAAACACCGCCGCAGACATTCACACCGACGCAAAAGGGAAATACCTGTTCATGTCGAATCGCGGGCACCAGTCAGTCGCCGTATTCGATATTGTGAACGAGAGAAATCCCGTACTGAAATCCACAATACCGGTTGCCGGAGAAAAACCACGAAACTTTTTGGTAGATGCGGATAACGAGTTTCTGTTAGTCGCCAACCAGGACACGGATAACATTGTTATGTTTCTGTTTGATGAAAAGAACGGGACACTGAAAGAGACGGCCGTGGAAATCAAAACCCCCTCTCCTGTCTGCTTGAAAATGTTGAAGATCAAATAATATTTTTCACAACCGCCAGGATTAAGAAAAATCAATTTCTTTTCTCGCATCGGATCTTTCGGTAGAAGATCTTTTAAGCTGTTGTCAAAACGCTCGAAATTTTCAACAAAGGAAAGCGGGCGCGATTTTAAGTTACTGATAACCTTTGAGACAGGTAGCGCGAATCCGAATCATGCAACCTGCAAACAATTTTAGACTACAAAAACGATTCGAATTAATTAGCGCAGGATCAAAATCTTCCTATATGAAACTCCTTTGTCAGATTCAATCACAACCATCATCAGCTTCCCGGACTCAAACGAGCTGATATCCACTACGGCGCTGCTCCTGTTGATTTCGGATTGCGCTAAATGAATCCTGCCACTCAAATCACACAACTTCAGCGAACGGATCATGGCACGGCCTGATTCAATTGTGAGAAAAGAATTTGCCGGATTGGGAAAGACGTTAAGCCCATGCGACCACGATGCCTCAGTTTCTGTAATAAGAAGTACTTCAAATGTTCTTTCCACGGCGGTTGCGGAATGGTAATTCCCGTCCCCCGTCTGTGTTGCAATAATTACCACCTCGCCTGCTTCTTCCGTCAGGGTGACAGTGTTCCCGTCCAGCGTCGCGACACCAGAAATCGAAAATGATACCGGTAGACCAGACGACGCGGTGGCGATGATCGTGAAGGGAGCATCGGTTGTCACTTTGGTGGTGAAGCCAAGCTGAAAATCAATTGTTTGATCTGCTTTAAATATTTCAAAATCGGACGTTGAAAAAACGATCGTGTAGTTGGCGCCGGCAGATAGTGTTCCCTGCCCGATGGAATACATGCCCGGAGTCTCGCCCGCTTGCCGGTCAAGCATGCCTGAAAACGAATCACCCGATACAAGGGCAGGCTGATTGGTGTATTCTAACAGCGGATCGGGCTGGCCAAATATTTTCGTCTGGGACGGGCTCGCGCTTACGTTAATTTCCATTGGTAAAATGACCCCGGAAATATCCTGCGGAATCACCAATGTGTAATTTGGTGCGTCGCTTCCCGAAAGTCCAAAGCCCGTTAGCTGAACCATTTTTTCATTGCCGGCATTTTTATCCAGGAAATCGGCGGTGCCGGGAGAAACTTCGACATCGTCTCCGGGGACAACACCATCCAGCGAAGTCGCTTCAAATACTGCGGCGGTGGTGCCGTCATAAGTTTTGTCGGCAACGCTTCCGGAAAAAGTAACCTCTTTCGGAAGAATGGTAAAATAGGTGTGGTTGAATGAAAGTTCGTAGTTGTCCCCAGCCGTAAGGTCACCGTCAGTTGAAAGATAGGTACCGGCGTCTTCACCGCTCTCCCGGCCAAGGCTACCGGTCAACGTGTCACCTGGAAACAGAACATCCGACATGATATAAGTCAACTCAGGATCGGGCTCGCCGTAGTATTTGAATTGGCCTTCGGTTTTCTCAACGGAAATAGGATAAGGATTAATCGTCGACAAGACAAAATAAGGGGAGTTTTCGACAACATAGTTCGGCCCATCAGCACCGACAAGGTCGTAATCGGTAAGTGTGACCCAGAATCCGGTGTTTGCATTTTTATCCGGGTATTCAGCATGGATGTTGGTGATCTGAACATCGTCTCCGTCGATAATGCCCGAGAGAACAATATTGGTAACGGGTGCGCTGGTGGTTCCGTCATAGACCCTGTCAGAAACCTCCATATCGAAAATCAGCAAAGTTTTGGGTTGAATAACAAAATTCGCGGGAGCTAAAGACAGATCATAATTCGGACCGGCAGAGAGCGTCCCTTGAAGTACAGCATAGGTGGCTGCATGTTCTCCCTGCACGCGGGATAGCTCACCGGTAAATTCATCGAAATCGATGAGTGCTGGTTCCGATTCGTAGTAGATCGTCGGATCGGTATCACCATAAATTTTTTCGAGATAATAATCGGAAGGGATAATCAGGATGGGCTTTGGCTGTATTGTACCTGTAGTTGTCGGATATGCGTCAATGGAATAATTGCCGGCGTCGTCTCCGGCGAGCGCAAGATCATAAACATTTACCAGTTTCCCGGTGCCCGCGTCGCTGGTGGAGAAGGACGCTGTGCCGTCAGTAACAAATACCGAATCGCCCTGGATAATCCCTGTAAGCACAACGTTTTCGATCACGGCATCCGTTGTGCCATCGTAATCCCGGGTTTGTATTGTCACGCCGTCAACGGCAATCAGCTTTTGCGTAATAGAAGCGGTGATAACAGGCGATTCAAGCGAGTAATTTCCGGCATCGGCGCCCGCAAGTGAATACCCCTCCAGAAATACCGTGACGGACGTTCCGACATTTTTGCCACTGAAGTGCGCCACTCCCGGTGAGAGGGTAACTTCGTCGCCACTTTCAATCCCCATCAATTCACCAAGCGTTACCATTGCTGCGGTTGTGCCGTCATACACTTTGTCGTCAGCTTCACTGTCAAAGAACGTCAACAGTTTTGGTTCGATGATCAACGTATCAGCGTGGTAGTTGAGCGTGTAATTTGATCCCCCTGAGAGTGTTCCCTGAAGAATCTGGTATGTCCCGACATTCTCGCCTGACACGCGCTGAAGGTTTCCGGTAAAAACATCTCCGTTATAAACAGAATCGGCTACATCATAAGTCAGCAGAGGATCATTCGCACCGTAGGCTTTTTGCTTTTTATCCGCATAGACGTTGACCGTTGCGGGTACGATTGACGCAATAAGCGGATCCGGTTGAACCACCTCGTAGTTTCCGGCATCAGGACCCTCCAGTGAAGAGGCCGACACGGTTACGGTTTTGTTTTCATCGGCATTCTTGTCTGAAAAGTTAGCAGTAACACCAGTCAGTGAAACCGTATCGCCTTCGATAATTCCGCTGAGTATTCCGCCATCGACATGTGCGCTTGTGGTACCGTCATAGATTTTGTCGTGGGCGGCAAGGCCCGTCAACGTTATGCTTTTTGGAGTGATGTCTGCCGTCAAACCGGGTGGCTGCGCGAATGAATAATTTCCGGCGTCGGCACCGGTTAGCGAATAACCTTCAAAAAAGATCGCTTTTGCGGTACCCACATTTTTATCAACAAATGAGGCCGTTCCCGGTACGGCTTGTACGTCCTCGCCATTCACAATTCCAGCGAGTGCACCGGTGGTGACCGAGACATTCGTCGTTCCATCATAAACTCTGCTCTGGGCGGACACATCATCAAAGTACAATGATTTTTTTTCGATCGACAGCGTATCCGGCTGGAAGGTTATGATGTAGTTATCTCCCGCCGAGAGTGTTCCCTGACCGATAAGATATTTTCCAATAGCCTCTCCGGTTTCACGGTCAAGTGATCCGGTGAAAGAATCGTTGCCCTTCAATGACGGAGCCACAGAATAGGTCAGAACTGTATCCGGTTCGCCGTATGTTTTGACCGCGGCATGTGCCTTGACGTCCAGCGGTAGCTGAGTTATTGAAGCAACCTGCGGATCAGGGACCCCCAGATGATAATTTGCTCCCTGGTTTCCGCCCAGGGTTAAATTTGCAAATGAAACAGCTTTTCCGGCGCCGGCATTTGCATCCACAAAGTTTGCGTTTCCGGTAACGTGAACGGTATCGCCCTGGATAATTCCGACGAGGTCGCCTCCTTCAAAATATGCCGTGTCAGTTCCATCATAAACTTTATCCAATGCCGTCACGGCTGTCATGGTAAGTTCTCTTGTTGTAATAGTTCCAGTCGCGGACGTGGTTAAGACAAGTGAATACATGGACACATCCTCCCCTTCGATGGAAAAATCGCTTAGAACAAGGGGTTTTCCGCTGCCAGCGTTTCTGTCGGCAAACGAAACGTTTCCTTCCACCAACGTGACGATGTCACCAGGTTCGATTCCATCCAGCGAATGAGTCCCTGTAACAGTCGCAGCCGTGGTTCCATCATAGGTTTTGTCCGAGACAACAATGCCGGCTATTGTAAGATCTTTTCTTGCAACTGTCAACACTTGTTCCAACGTAGGGGCTGGCATGTAGTTGTTATCGCCTTGCTGTGAAGCGATGATCGTAGTTTGACCGAGCCCGACTACCGTAACGGTGTCACCGCTGACGGTGGCAACGGAAGGATCGCTGCTCGATAGCGTGATTGCAAGTCCTGAAGTAGCAGTGGCCGCGGCGTACGGATCATCGCCGTACATTTTGGTATTAGTGGCAGGAAATCCGGTAATTTTCTGTTGCAGAATAATGTGGGCCTTTGCGAGCCCTGTTTTTCCAACGCCGTTGAGCGACGTGAAATTGCCGGAGATCAACAGTTCACCGCTTGCCAGCATGCTGAAACTCTCGATATAGCCATTAGTTCCGCTGCCCAGATCGATCGCGTTTTCCTGCTGCCCATTCTGATTTAGGCGAACAATGTATTTTGCGGGTGATCCGGAGAAGGTGGTAAAGGAGCCGCCAAAAAGTATCGTACTGTCAGGCAAAATGAGAATTTCTCCTACGCTTTCATTAAAGGCAGGATACGAAGTAAAGGTGTCATCTATGGAGCCGTCGGCATTGAGCCGCAATACGTGTCCTGTGCCTTGACCGTAGAGATAAATAAAGAATCCGCCCAGGATAACCTTTCCATCACTTTGAGCTGCGATGGTATAAACTGATCCATTCGACGCACCGGAACCGGGGTCAAAGGTTGTGTCGAGTGCTCCGTCCGGATGAATTCGCGCAACACATTTGCGGGGCGTGCCATTGTAGCTGCTGAATGTTCCGCCAATCATGATTTTTCCATCAGGTAATACGATCATATCGTAAGGATAAATATCGGGACCCGAACCGGGATCGAAAGTTTGGTCAAGCGTCCCATCGGAATTGAGCCTTGCCATCCATGACCGTGAAATGTCGTTGTAAGTAGTGAACGACCCCGAAACAAGGATTTTATTGTCAGGCAGTACTACCATGTGTCCAATTGAACCGTTGAAACCTGTTCCGACATTAAAGCTTTCATCCAGCGTACCATCGGCGTCGAGTCGTACGAGGCCCCTTATATAGGTTCCGTTGTAACCCGTGAAGGCTCCACCGATCAGGATCTTACCGTCAGGAAGGACTGAAATGGCAGAAATTCCTCCATCCGCTCCCGTTCCGGCGGAATTAAAAGTGCTGTCCAGCGAACCGTCAGCATTCAATCGCATCAGGTACGGCTGTTTTACCCCGTTGTAACTCGTGAAGGATCCTCCAACGATTAATTGTCCGTTTTCAAGTTCTGCAACAGCGTTGACGGGCGCCGTCAAACCAGTAGGGCCAGGGTTGAAAGAAAAATCGCGGCTTCCATCTGAATTCAGTAACGCGAATCCTCCAGCGAATTTATAGCCATAAGACCTGAACTCACCGGCGATTACGATCTGTCCGTTGGAACGCGCTGAAACATGCCTCATGCTGCGATAGGTAGGAGGCGGAGCAAAAGATCCGTCAATATTTCCGAAGGAATCGAGAAGCACAATACCAGGGCTGACAGTTCCGCCAAACAGGTAGAAGGCGCCGCCTAACAGGATGTGATTATTCGGCAACTTTTCAATGTCGAAAACCCAGCTACTGGCCTCCGCCCCAGCGGGGTCATACGATTCGTCAAGCGATCCATCGTTGTTGATGCGCGCAAAGTAGCCCCGTGGAATTCCATTGTAAGTTTCAAACATGCCGGCGATCAATGTTTTACCGGTGACATCTGTTTCAAGGTCGAGGATCTCGCTTGACGGACCAGTACCAGGATTAAAGTCAGAAGCGATCGCACCCGTTGAATCAAGCACAACAAGGTAATTGACCGGTTGCTCATTGAAACTTGTGAATGCGCCTCCGACAACGACTTTGCCATCTTCACGAGCGATCATTCTGGCGACACTGCTATTGGGTCCGGTACCGGCATCGAATGAGGTATCCAGCGACCCGTCGGAATTGAGGCGCGCCAACTTTTCGCGGGGAATTCCATCGTAACTGGTGAAATAGCCACTGATAATGATCTTGCCATCAGACTGCAACGCGACACTTGTCAGGCTGCTGTTTGGGCCTGTTGCATAGTTGAACGACGGATCGATCGTGCCATCCGGCTCAAGCCGTAGAATATGTTTCGTTGGCTGGCCATTGTAGAATGCCATATGGCCGGCAATAATAATTTTTCCATCGGGCTGGATGACGAAATCCGTCACGAATCCATTATTTGTGTTGCTCACACCCGTTCCACCAGGATTGAATGTGGTATCCAAGGTTCCATCAGCATTGATTCTTGAAATTCCACGCAACAGAGCCCCGTTGTATGTACTTACCTGGTCGGCATTTCCCACAACGAGTGTCTTTCCGTCACTGAGCGCCTGAATCTTGGTCATAACATAGGCGTTGAAGCCAAGACCCACACCAGACCCGGTGTCATCAATGTTGAAAGAGGAATCAGGGGTCAGTGTCTGGGCATCGACGAAGAGGCTGCTAATCAGAATCGACATCAAAAGAAAAAACTTTCGCGGGTGAAAGGGTGTCGTAATATCAGAATGAGTAATGGAGGCAACAAGCCAGGAAGGACACCCAGGAGAGGTCCCGTGAATGAGGGTTTTTTTCATTTCAAGAAGGTCTAAGGATCAAAAATATAGAAAAAAAAGTAATCCGGGAAAATGATTACAGAGAATAGGATCTGCGCCCGGAAAACTGCGATGATTGAGAGTGTAATAAAATGTTGATTCCCGGTTAATAGCAATCGGTAGTAACATCTTTCCCAAAAATGTACGGCCAATGCGCGATTATTTAACACGCACATCAAAACACTAATTACGGGGTTAAAGTCCTGCCCTAATCTTCCCAGTATAGTTTTCTGTTCGTGGCTTTGTCGGCAAAATCCGGACATGTATTAAAGCCGGCGATACCGCCAAACTTGCACAGCTCGTTACCTGCGCAATCGTAGACCACTGTCATCGCATCGGCACAACCCAAACAATCGTTAATCTCTATGACCGTGTTGCCGTTGTAAGTCAAGGTGTATATTTCCGCGTTGATGTCGAGTGCCTTTTCCATTGATTCTATTTTTTCTTTCAACCAACTGGTGCCATCCTCGTTAGGCGGACACGGGATGTCCTGGGCCTGTTCGTTGCACGAAAGTGTTATGCTCATGATGAAAAATAAAAACAGTTTGTCCATAATCTTTTTTTGATTGGACACGGCGTCACGCGAAAAGGTTTGAATGTCCGAAATCTTTGCTCAATCGAACTGGCAACAATAGTATTACCTGCATTAACCCTCGGGAATCCGATTATGTAATAAAAACTGCCATTTCCCATTTTGAATAGTAAGCGGTAATAATGACCTTTCCAGAAATTCACATCGATGAAACCTCAGTTTGCCGCCTGTGCCATCACTTTTCTTGGCCTGTCATTATCCGCATGCGTTCAAAACCTGTTGAAAGACGAAACTGGCGGAAAAACTGAACTCGAAAATATTACCATCAATGGAGAGTACACGATGGGCATCCCGACCTATATGTCAAAAAGCACATCGCTCAACGACGAAGCCTCACTTCAGTTTCAGAATATCTTTAAAGAAACCTATGTGATCGTGATCGACGAGAGTAAACAGGAATATATTGACACATATGAAGACCTTGGATTTTACGATACGGCGCGAAATGTAATTTCAAATTATGCCGACACGCAGGTGCAGTCGATAACATCGAGCCTGGAAGTAATCAGTCGAAAAGAAATCACCCCATTACGGATCAACGGATTAAGTGCAGCTGCAACTGAAATCGACGCCAAATTTGAGGGGGTGCATTCGGCGATCACCTATTTTTTAACTTTTGTTGAAGGCAAAGAAAAATTGTATATGATCATGGCCTGGACCATGCAGACCAAAAAAGACAATTACCGCGCTACATTCGAACAAATGACCAAGTCATTCCGGGTATTTAAAAAGAAACCTGGTACGGCGAGCAAAGCTCCGAATGAATGATATCCAACCCTGGAATCATTCCTTTGGTATAAAAGATCATAAACGGAGAGTCATCACGGGAAAGCATGGCCGTTTCTAATTCCAATTGACGAGCGCTGACAGGCCAATAATTCTCCTGGCAACCCACAAGTTCCAATCCTGGTATGTGTATTCCCACAATCGCGAACAAATGTTTTGAACCGCTAAATGAGGAATGAGTCGTTTTTAAACCAGCCCCGCTCAGGCAGTAATTGATAAAAATTATTATCTTACGCATGTGAAGCCCATCCATTTCTATCCTCGTCAGGGTAGCAAATGGATTTTTTTTTGATAAAGGGAATTTGGTGAGGGCTTCGAATCCTAATAAACCCCAGATATGACTTTAAAAAAATGGATATCCGCTAATATCCGCTGCGGAAAATTATCGGACCCTAAAGAGGAAAAACCTCACGCAAAAATCGCCGGATTATTCCTCACCACATTCGGTACTTCATATTTTGCTTTTACGCTTCTCACAGGCAATAAACCTGGAGGTGATTCTATCGGTATTGCGTTTTTCATAACGATGTCAGGAATTTTTTTTTCTTTTCCCGAACTCATGAAAGGCGGCACGAAGGCCATGAGCACCATGCGCGCCATGATTTTCATGATGGTGAATATCATCTGCATGCTGTTACTGAAGACCGGGTGGAATAAAAATTCACTCGCAGAAATAGAACTGAATGGCTACTGGATAACCATCATTGGAATTTTATTTGCTGCCAAGGTTGTACAAAGTTATTTCGAGGCCAAAGTTGTTGTTCCCAAGGCAAACACAGGCTCAGCCAAAGGAATTTACTCTTCACTGGACTATGTTAATTTTGCGATTTCCCAGAATCAACACTACATCTATGGGAAAGGGAATATCCGTCTTGTCACTCCGGGAAAAATGCGTGTCGGCAATTCCCTTGTGGATTGTGTTTCTGTTCACTTGAAAAATGAAAACGACGGAGGGCTACCTGACTTCCTGTTGGCGAGTCCGCCCGATGCGTCATCCCGGCATGTACCCCTGGAAATTATTCGTGCAGTCGATAAGCCGCGGGTAAGCTACCATGCGGGTGATTGGATTGCGAATGCTCAGTCATCTGATTTCAAAGGAAGCATTGCCTGCAAGGTTAAACTAAAGAATGGCGACGAATGCCTGGTCACCTGCAGCCATGTGATGACGAACGGGTCCTCATTTAATTACAACGGTTATTTCAGCAACGTTTTCGACAGCCTGATCACGGGCGCTAAAACCGGCAAATGTTTTTATGCCTTGCGGGATCACGAGTTTGACGTCGCCCTTATCCGCGACTTCAACCCGCCTGGTCTGAATTTTCACAATGGGATAAAAGTCACTTCGTGCAGGGAAGTTACGGCAGCGGACATAAAACAGACACAGGTCACGATGCTGGGCCGTGTCGATTTTTACAGCACGCTTCCAAATACAAATGCGATCGACGGTTTTATTATCAATCACAAAGCTATTAACCCGATCACAATAAGTTACTCAGATGGAGATTTTGCGCTGACGAATCTCATGCTCCTGTCGAAAACTGCAGACCCTCCGTTCGAAGCACTCTCCCGCCCCGGCGACTCCGGGTCACTTATTATCGACTCAAATAACATTGCAATTGGTTTGGTTGTGGCTCAAAACTCGAAATTTACCTATGCAATTTCCCTGCCTAAGGTGATGAATAAACTCCTGGCTCAACTTGTCTAAATACTTAACCACAATCTGATCATCATGAAAAGAAAACCCCGGACGCTGCTCTACCTCATCCTTTTCTTGTCTCTGCCGTTAAAAGTTTTTTCCCAACCACTAATCGCATCCATCGATTTTGGCCAGACAACAGATCGCTCAATTGAGAATGACTTCACCAAAGATTTCAAAGTTACCGTCACCAACTTTACTGCAGCTTCAAAGCTCAACATTAACTTCGCTGATGGCGGCCTGACATCGATCGCGACCACGGACCTTCATGGAGCAAGTTATGACGCTGGGTCAGAAACATTGACCCTTACTTTCCATATTCTCGCCGCTGAGGTTTTCCTCGAAGGGGCTGACAAGCATGCATCCGGGGAAATAATACTTTCAAAACCTGTTGCCGCAGAACAAGTCAAATTGTTGACAATCAAAAAAATAGTTGTGCGTGCGCCGTCTTTTATTACGGTCAAAGAGAGCGCTAAAAAGCCAACAGGATATGCGTTGCTGGATGCCATCGCAATCATAAACGCCGATTCAGTCAGCGATCTTGCCGCTGTGCTTTCCGGTTATTTTACCAATATGCCAGGGGGGACGGACCTTAAATCGGAGCTTAAGAAATTTTTACAAGATCAGGATAACAGGTTTCTTAAAGATACGGCCATGCTTGCATTGATAGAAAAAAAGGAGGAAAAAAACAGGGTCGTTGGAGCCGGACTATTAAAAACGTCGCAGCAACTGCTGTCAGCTGCGGGGGGTCTGGATGTTACCAATATTGCAGATGGCTTCGCGAAATTTATCATCAAACGTTCCAAAGCGGAACTCAATGCCGCGTTCTTCGAAAAATTCAAAAAAGAAATCTCAAATCCGAGGTATCGTGATCTTCGAACGGTCTTCCGCCAAACTTTCAGAACGCTGAATGCGATCGGAGACGACATTTATTTGTATGAAGCATACCTGCTGAGCTTAAGAGAGGCATTCGAAAAAGACCTCGCCTCCCTCCTGACAAATCTCCCAGGCATCGTTGACAACCATCCGGAACTCTTCCTGCGGATGCCAGAACTCAAAGCGATGATGCTTTCCGCATTTTTTGTGGGTCAGCAAATTCAAAATAAACAACACCCTGGCGAAATCATCGAAAATTACCCTATCGGGTTTGTTGAATCCTTCAAAAATGTCAAGGCTTCTTTTCAGACCCTCAAACTTCTTTCATCATCGCTGCGGCAGGGCAATGAAGATGAGGATTATTGGGTTGCCAACACCACACTGAAAAGCCTGTTTGAGAAGGATGATCTGACCCTTAAGATCTATCTGGGTCTTCTTCAGCAAAAATCTGATACAATTATCTTTTATGAACCGAACCTGAAAGAAACCAAGCTTTCGAAAGTGATTGACTACTCCTATAACGACCTTGAGCAAACGTTGCCCCAGTATCGGACCTATTTCAGGCAGTTGTCGTTTATGACGCAAAATATTCAATCGAAAATCAAAGCATTAAAGTCGATTGATCAGGATTCGGTGCTGTTTGAAAATATTTATGATATCGTCAAGAACTCTCTCGACGTAATGAAATACTTTGTTGAAGTTGAGAACCTGCCGCGCTTCCCATCGGGGCTTCATCTTCAGGACTCGACTGAAAAATACTTTGAGGCGCTGGAAATAACGGCAGACCTTGCCATTGATATCAACCGCCGAAATTATTCCTCTGCCATCGTCAACGCCACAGCGATTTATGATTTTGGAATAAAAGAATTCAATGTCCGCAGAAAACGACGGACGAGAATATTGACCGAAGAACTTGATTCGAGGGCATTCTTGCATCAGAAACAAAATGAAAAGCTCAAATATTACCGAGCGGCAACAAAAGCCATGACCAGCGGCGCGTCAAACGATTTGGCGCAGCTTATAGCGGGGACGGAACAGGTGCTGAAGACTCAAAAGATCAAAGCCGACATCGATATTCCTGAAGCCGTGTCAATTGCAAACAGCATTCTGAAAAGAGACGGTAATTTGTATAATACACTCATCGCCGACTCAATCGCCGGTAAGGTTTTAACGGACAAAGCGAAATCCGCGCTGCGGGCATTCGTTCGATCACATACTGATACGCTCAGTTCGGATGTTTACCGGAAGTTGCTGAAATACGGTTCATTCATGAGCGCATTGGTTCAGGCAAAAAGTAGTGCACAGGTTCACGCCGCCATCGAAGCCATTGCCCTGCCAGTGGGTTCGGCCCGTGTGAAGCGGGTTTCTTTTTTCAATGTATCACTGAATACCTATTTGGGGCTTCACTGGGGCGATGAATATTTGAACAGTGATAACTCGGGACAGGTGAAACCCGGATGGAGTTCGATTTATGGGGTTTCGGCACCCATAGGTTTCGCAGCGAGCATGAGCATATCACGAAAAGCAGGGTCGATGAGTTTATTTGCTTCCATGGTGGACCTGGGTGCGATTGCAAGCTTCCGCCTGAAAGACGATGAAACCGATCAATTGCCCACCATCAAACTTGAGAACATTTTCGCTCCCGGCCTTTACTTAATTTACGGTATTCCTAAAACACCAATTTCCGTTGGGTACGGTTGGCAAAAGGGCCCGCAGCTGAGATCCGTAAATGTTCCAGACCCGCAAGATCCGGGGAAATTTGTGAACGAGTACGTAAACGGGTACAGATGGTCGTTGTTCCTCGCTGTCGATATCCCGATGTTTAATTTTTATACTGCCTCCAGGTAACGAAGCCGCACCTAACCGAATCAATATGACACAGAATCAAAGTCTTCCCTCCCGCACCGCCGCCTTTTCGCTACGAAATCTTTGCATGGTGTCGGCGTTCATTTTCGGGTGTACGTCGACTTCAGCAGCTCAATGGATCTCGAATTACCTCCCGGCTACATGCACATTGAAGATAAAAAACACCGTTGATACGATCCGCTTTCCGTTGCGCTTGCACCCTAAGGTTTCAATGAACACTGTAAAAATGCTGGGCAATGGGCCGGTGTATGTCACGTTTGGCAACGATATTTCAAACCGGGCCGCCAGCAGCTTTAAGTTTAATCTGAATAAAAAAAGAACAGCCCTCGAAGTCATCGCATTAACAGACAGGATGCGCGAAAAAGGCACCTATGAGATGGTCTTTCTATTCTCCGCTCCCAATCGCGATACCGTGAAGATACCCATCACCATTGTGCGGCCGGCAGCGACCCTGGATACTGTCCAGAGTTTGCTCATAAAAATTACCGGGGGGGACATCGTCAAGAATAAATTTGCCATCAGAGAAACGGGCAAGTCCAGCGGTTTTCACGGTGTTGATTTAAAGTCACCCGATATACGTGGAATGAACGGAGATCTGATCACTTTTCCGAAAGGTAAATTTTACGTGCCGGCTGGGGGCCGGTTCGATACCGCTTATCAGGTCAATGAGAGTCTGATCGATAACCTCCCACTTGGAAAGACCAAAGCTGCGATGGAAATTGATTCACCGGAACTCAGCGTAAAGCTTATTGTACCTGTCGTGATCATTAATCAGATAGCAAGGGGATGGATATTCTTTATTGTTTTGACGGGACTCGCCTTTGGCGCATTGGTGCGTCACGTGTTAAAGCCTAAAAGGGAATTGGAAGCAAAAAAGTCAGAGCTTGTTGAGCTGTGGAGCCATATTGAAAATGAAAGCAACGGTATCAAGGATCGGCAATTTCAGCAGGACAGATCTCAACTCATTCGGCAGCTGCGCCAGGCGATCCGCGATGGGGTTTCCGCAATTAAGAAGCACGAGCTTATTGTAGCAGATTTAAAAACAACGCTGGAACACGTTTCAACAGAATTTAAGACCCTTAAAAAGAACTATGATATCAAACTGACCGACATCAAACAAAAAGTGGAAACCTTGTCCACGATATTTAAAGATTCCCGGCTGACGGCATTACTGCATCAACAACGCCCGGCAGCTCAAGTCGCATTTAAAGAGAGCGTGAAGAACCTGAAAGAAAACGATGCATCACAGGCAGAAGTTAACTATAATGATACCACAAAAGAAATCTCGCGTTTTCTTACCAAGTTCTCAAATGATTTGAACGGTTTGCTAAGTAAAATAACAAGCGGCAAGCTGCTACCCTGTCACGACGGTAATCTTATGGAAATCCTGAAAAGCCACGGTGAAACTTTTAACAAGTATCCGGAAGAAATTAAAACCAGGATAAACGACGACAAGATTCCCGAAGCATACCATCACGCCAATTATGCGCTTGAAAGTTTGACTATTACTTACAAAAACATTTCAAACGCCATTACACCGGTTTTTGAAAAATCGGAAAACCAGGCGCCAGACCCTGAACAATTCGAAAAGGCATTTCGTCGATGGCTGTTATCGCTTGAGAAGTCATTTAAAGATCCAGCCGAAATGATCGATCTGAATGCGGTGAAAGAGCTGAAAGCATTGTGGGATAAGATTCCGCCACAAAAAGAGGTGGTTGAAAGTGCCCCGTTCATCGGCGAGCAGGTGCCCTGGAAGGATTTGAAATACCCGCGTGCTGAAAAGCTGGGGATTGTTGTTACCAATGAGAAAACCGACTACCTCGCAGAAATGGCCCGCGCCATCAGATTCAAATGGTTCACGCTATCGCTTCTTCAGTTTCTGATACTGTCAGCGATAACCATCGCCGGCGTATTCACGATTTACGAACCTAATTTTATTGGCAAACCACAGGAGATATTTACGCTTTTTCTTTTTTCGTTCAGTCTTGATATCACCGTTGATAGTCTGTTAACACTCAAAAAAGCATGACCTGATCGCAGAGATCGAACGCGGAGGATACGGGCAAGTAAGCCGTGACCTTTACATGTGCCTGAGGCCGCAATTTCAGGACTGAACGATCGATTGAGCAATTCCGGCAACTTTCGCCGAAAGATCATCAACGATCGCCCGGATTTGAACTCCTTCGTTTACCCAGGCAGTCTTCTGCCCGTTGTATTGGACATTATCGACAAAGACGCTGGCTCTGTGTAACGCCACAACCTCCCATCGGTCATTGAACACCGGGGAGCCGGACGCCCCGCCTTCTGTATCGGTAAAATATGTCACCTTTGGAAAGGTAGCGCCGTAGATGTGATTATTCCGCAAAGCGACTTTCTTAGCCTTACCCAACGGGTGCTGGATAATATTGACTACTTCCGAATTGTTTGCCATGATGTCAATACGTTGTGATCGAATTCTCAGCGGGGCCCGATTCACATTTTGATCAATCTTAAGCGCGACATAATCGAGGTCTTTATTAACCGCCAGTACCCCTCTTGCGGTAAAAAACTGACCTTTAAGATTTTGCGTATTGTAATCAAACTCAACTTGTGTGGCTTCAGCCTGCAAATTGAAATCCGGAGGGAGCGCATCCGCTTCACCGTCGTGCCTCGCGTTGATAACATGATGGTTGGTGATGATGGTATCCGGTGTTAACAGCCATCCTGTACCAAGGTATGTAACAGGCGTACCATCACCGTTCAATCTCGCAACGCCATTATCGAATCGCGGAACATGGATACGGACAACAGACATGCCGGCAAGTGTCCCACCTTGCAAAAACGCATATGAAACCATGTCATCCTTGTTAATAATTTTTTCCTTGACAATTTTGTCCCTGACAGCCTGGTTTGGAGGGGGAGCAGGATTTTCAATTCCCCTATTGAGTATTCTGCGGGTCACTTCAGCCAAACTCTTTTGGATTAATGCGCTGGTCGTCGGAAATGGTTTCACAAAGCGGGCCGCCTCATCCAACCATAGTTGCATAGGAACTGTACCGTCTGAAAGCCGCTCAACCCTGTTGAGGTTTTCCAAATCGGTTCTGATCTGAAGAAGTTCCACCTGAATTGCCGGAAAAAGCAAGCGGAAATCCGGGTGAATACTCGAGAGAAAAATCTTCCTGATATCGGGGCTGTATCCGATATCAGAAATAATTGCGGATGCAATTTCATGCAATTTGGATGCGGGGAAAAAGCTCATAACGTTTATTTTATAAATTATACTCACTTGAACCGAAATCGGGCGGTTTTCTTAGAATCAAAGGGGGAGTAAATAGTTCATCGTCCGACTGGGTTTTGGGCGAACTTTTGCTCCAGGATTTCTTGTCGTAATTCTCGACATACATTTTTAACTCGTCTTTGACCTTTTCATCTTTATCGGCCATGTCAGATTTCAAAAACTTGCTTGCAACCTTGACCGCGTCACGATAATTGCTTTGATATAAGTGCGCTTTGACTTCGAACAATGTCAGGACAGGATTTTTCGAAGTAGTCTTGTAATAGGTTTGCAGTTCTTTCAGCGCGCGCTCGGCATTCCCGGAATTCAGCAATCCGGCCACATTTCTCACCATCCTGCGTTCAACGTCTTCCATGTCCGCTGCATCCCAAATCTCGGGATCGATATTTTCAATGCCGGTTTTTGCTGCCAGGTATGCCTGTGCTTTGGGAGGCAGTTCCTCACGGCTTGCCGTTAGATATTTCTGAACTCCCTCCAGCCATCGCGACTCAATTTTTCTTGGCGATTCTCCCATTGCCAAAAGGTGGTAGATCTCTTCCGCCCTATCCTGAACAGAATTTCTTTGCTTGTAATATGACACGGCGCGCGCGTGAATAACCCTTACAACTTCTGGCTTACTCTGACCAATCAGTTTAAGCATTACCTGCCTCACATCTGCCCGGTGCTTGAGAGTCTGTGTGTCAATGCGGCTAACCAACGACACTTCTTTCGCCAGTTCCTCGAATAGCTCGTTGGCGGTCTCCCTGGAGTCAAGCTTGAGGCCGCAGGGTTCCGCCAAAACCTGAAAAATCAATTCTGCAGTGATGAAGCGAAGTACAAGTCCCGGGTGTGCCAATTTTAATATCCGTTGGTCATGAACATGTCCAAGGATACGCTCGTACAATATTGCCTGAATTTGTTGATGCGAAAGCCGTTCTTCGATTAACAAAAACTTCTTTGCCGCTGTTTTGAGATTTTCGGTCGTCTTTAGTCCCTCAGCCTTCACGACTTCCGCAGCAAGTTTGAGGGTCAGGGGATTGCCACCGAATTTCTTGGCTACCGCTTTCGCGTCCCGCGCGCTCAATCCCCCCACCTTCATGAGATAGCCTTCGGAAGCTTCAAGATCGAGTTCTTTTAATACAAGGGTCTCAGTAGGCAAATCCGCTATTGGTGCGCGCCCAGCAAAAACAATTCTCAGCAGCCGGTATTGTTGCTGAAGCTCCATGAGAAAATGATACAATTCTTCGACCAAAGCCTTTCCTTTGTATTGGACTTCTTCAAATGTGTCGAGAACCATCAGGAACGGTTTCGTTTCAGATTTTGACAAAACGTTGACGAGCTCGATAAAATTTCTCCGGATGTTCTTCGAATCCGTAAATTGCTCCTTGCCGCGTTCATCGGACTTGATTCTAACCTTCAATGTTTGTGATTCATCAAGGATGGTTGAAAACTTCTGCTTCCAGCGATTGTAGAATTCCTCTGCCATGCCCGCGAAGTGCGGTACATTTGAGTATTGGATTTTTAGTTGCCTCACGGCTTCGATCAGCAACGTATCGGGTTCGCTCGCGCTAAGGTTCGGCCGGTCAAAATCAAGATAAACAAAAGGAAAACGGTGTACCTGTTGTGCCTCGGCATGTTCAAGTAAAAACTTTGCCAGCAGAGATGATTTTCCAACGCCACCCAATCCGGAAATTAACATAGGCGCTTTTTTGTCCGAGGTGAAAGTGTCGCTTACTACGCGCTTGATTTTTTCAATCGAGCTTTGAGGTGCGGCCACTCCCACGTATTGTCTCAACCGTTCAAGTTCATCCTTTCTTCCACGGAACTGTTCAACAAAATATCCATCTTCATATCTGCCCGTGAGATGTTTGAATGAATGCAGGATCTCGGACAGCTGAATTTGTCTTATGATTTCCTGCTTTACCAGCAATGGTTTACCCTTGACATTGAAGTCAAGCCATTCGGAAATCCTCAATAGTGCATTGAGATGTTCCAGGTCCAGGTCTTCCAGGTGTCTGACTTTTCCCGTCAGCGCGTTCGTCAGGGCAAGCTGGAGCACGTTGTCTTTATCATATGCCTGTTCTCGATTCGCGTCCAGTGCGGCGATGACCCTGTTCTGTTCGAATAATTTTTTTAGAACCGGGATTCTGACATCCTCTTTTACCTGGTATTGAATATCCTCGGATTTTGTTTGAGCGCCCCCCGAAGCGGTTTTGGTTTTAGACGCTCTGAACACAACCTCGCTGCATCCGATCAGCCGCTGAAGGTCTTCTTTTCTTTCGTCCGGTTTCATATCCCGCGCGCCAACAGGTTTGATATCTGCCGGCTCAAAAAAGGTCAGCACACATGCGGCTTCGAGAAGATGCCCACTGGCGGGGCCAATCGAATCCTGGGCAAATTCGTCGATCCCTTCGCCCGGTTGTCCTTCTGAAGGGGACGCTAATCTTTGCTTAAGATCTGTAAGCGTTAACTTCCTGATATTATCCATTTGCGATTAAGCTAATTTACGTGCGATTGCCAGGGCTTCTTTCGCCAATATCTCCGTTCGTTTGGGTATGCCTCCCGGATCCTTCTTAAATGTCTCATCAACCAGATAGTCGATGTCGCTCGACTGGACATCGATTTTCTTGAATGCGAGATAGCGTTCAAAGTACTTATGAATATCATCGCGGGTTACATCCTGTATGTCCTCCGTCAACACTCTTCTCTTATAGTTTAGAATGGGTTCAGTGTAACCCATCACGACGAGCCGTACCACATCGTTTGAGATGTCGGAATGGATCTCGCCGGTAGCTAGTTTTGCCAGAACCTGTATGAATTCAATAGTCTCTCTCGGAACGTCGCTTTTGTCAAAGTGGTCCAGCAGGATCCACCAGCAGTTACCTGTGGCAGCAATCTGCTCGCCGATAAATTTGGCTAGTTGCAGATGCCAGCGTGCCTTTTGCTGGGCGTCCAAAACAGGAAGTGATGCAGCGGTTGTCCAGCCTGGCGCGATGATCGATAGAATGCTTTCACACAGCTGCTCGGGCCCGAATCTGCTAACCGGATATTTCTTATAATCGATATATGCTGTCTTGAATGTGAGCCCGGCAAAAATAGAATTGATGTAGCTGATATATCCGTAAGTAAATGTTTTGCCACTGCCAGGTGGCCCATTAACGATCAGCACACGAACGCCAGGTTCATCGTAGCCATCCGTCTCTACAGGGCTTCGAAACAACTCAACCGCTTTTCGTGTAACCTCCCGGTTGATGAACGGAAGGTCCAGGGCCAGCAAGCACGTCTCGTAAGGTCGGTTGTTAGTATAATAAATAGGCGGGCCTGCCTGCTTCAATCTGACAATCGTGCCATCGAAAGGCGGTACTACTTTCCACAGATCCAGTAACTTCAGGATAAGCGCAGGATCTTCAACCCACGCAGAAAATTCACAGTACCTCACCACCTTCCGTCCATAAAGCAGGGGTGACGGCGCGGTTTCAATCCTGATCACATGCTGGCTGCCCAGTATGGGAACAAGGTTGGTGGGCAGTCCGCCGGACAAAAGTGCAACCTCTTCTGAAAGCCGTTTCCGTTCGTCAAGTAATAGCATAGGTAAATTCAGATTCTAATGTTTTCAGGATGATCGATTCGTTCCTGTATTCTTCTTCCGGTAACGCGCTCATGCTCGCTAAAGCCATCATAGGGAAGCAGATTGGCGAAATCCAGCTGCGTATTGTCCATCACTTCCTGAATACTGATTTGAAAGGTCTTGTAAGCTTTGTAAACGTATTCAAGTTCCTCCAACTCTCTTTCCTGGCTAACCTTGTAGGCAGTTGCAGAACGACGACCGTCTTCTGTAACAATTGCGATAACCTTCCAGAATGCGGAAGGTATCTGCGCCCCTTTATATTCAATGTCATCCGCGCGAAAAAAAGGACCGGTGTAAACATTCACCTTCATCCCGTCGACGCGCGCGTGGTGTAATACAAAATTTTCGAGTCCAAGCCACGTTTTTTGATTGACACCCGCAACCTGCGGACAACTATTTGTAAAATGAAACGTGTCCCTGTTTGCAATCTCCCAGTTATCACCCCAAATGGGATCCTCACGCCGCACCATGTGGCCACGATCGAGAATATTATTGTCATAAATCGCATCGCCCCATTGGTCTTCTTTATTTAATCGTCCGTCAAAGTACCAGCTCGTAATGCGTGGCACCTTCGTTACCGAAGAAGCCCCGTCAATATTTGCCGCGGTGATCATCGGCAGCCTTCGGCTTACTGACATGATTACCGAAAAATTCTGATATTTTAATTCGAATCCGCTCCCTCCTCTTCGCAGCTTCCTCATGTCCTGTTCGTGCTCGGATTTAGCAATCGGAATTGGAATATTCCATTGTTCAAGAAATGGCGCTTCATAGCCGTTGCGTCCTTCGAAAGCCTCTGAGGACGTTGTTGGCTCCTTCCCCGCCTTTTCAATCCTGTCTAAAGTTTCACCTTCAATTTTTTCTCTCACCAGGTCGCCCAGGCGCTGCATTTGTTGCAGGGGGGACGATACAGTTTTCAAAGTTTCCGTTGCCATGGGGAATAATTGTTTTTTAAAGAGTTTTTTTGATTTCTAAAATCTGTCAACAAGCTTGACCTTCCATTCTTCAAGGTATTGTTTCAGGTTTTGGTCTGTGGTACCCGATGATTTTGTAAGTATTTCACCCAACACATGTCCCCAGTTTTCCCTCGGTGCCTTCAAAGTGCCACCATAGTGAAGACCAGCGGCTACTGTAGCGCGTGTCGCGACTACGATCACGGATCCGGAATTCCCGCCCAGGGTAGTTGCGTCATGCCGTAGTCTGCCAGGTACATCCGATGGAGATCCATTCAGGATCTTACCAGGAGCGAACCTTTTGCAGTCAAAAGTTGATTTGAATATTTGCTCCAGCAAGGTATTGTAATTGCGCAGACCGTCGAATCCAGGATTAGCAGGATAGCCAATGGTGAAAATGTAACTATCACCGGTTGCCCAATCGGTTGAAGAGTCAAAATAAAAAAATGTCGGCTGATAATCCGGACCAGGTTCGACTTCCATCAATGCGAGGTCTAATTTGTTGTGGTCAATTTTTTCAGGATCGATATAACTTGGGCCACTGTAAAGCACTTGTTTGAAACGACATTTGTTGTGACTTGCCTTCCCCCGAAATTCCAAGCCAAAATCAATTGTGGCTTTGGGATCAACCAGCCAGCGGCCATCATTTTCCTTCGTTGCGATCGCCTGAAGAACATGCCGGTTTGTTAATACAAGCTTTTCATGAATGAGAAATCCAGTACCCATTGGAACTCCATCGACATCAACTCTGCCAACGCTTGACACGGCATGGCTGATCTCATTTTCATATTGATCGAGAATCGATTCCCATTCGCCAATGGGAGAACTGTTTTTATTGACCTTTCCATTCTGGACGACGAATGATGGCCTCGAACCATCGGTGCGGACAATTACCTCCAGACAACTCACGGATTTTGGATTTCGACTCAGGAAATTATCATCATCGGCGTAAACAGCATTCAAAGCATTTTTCCCTGCTTTGAGAATATCATCAACCATCATTTTCAAATCCGCCCGATTTCCTGAAAGCTCTTCAATTTGTTTGCAAAGAAATTCCCTGGATTTTTCCATCGTTTGATCAACTGGCGCAGCTCCGTGGTCGTTAACGGAAAAAGACTCAGCTACTTCTGTTCGTGCCGATGGCTGGCCGCCATTCCGGGAAAGGATCGCCCGGTACGTTTTTGCGAGGGGGGCATTCTTTGCGTCCATCTTTTACTTATTCTAATAACAGTAAATTCATATGCTAATAATTTTCACAATGCCTTAAAAAAACACAGCCCATCCAAACGACTCCTTAGCCAGAGATCGTATGGATGGGCTCCGAATTAAATTTATACAAATTTTATCGAAACCAAAATTTTTGAATCATTTTTTGATTTTCGAACTCATGTTGCTGCAGAATCTTCTGCAGGGCTTTGTACGGCTTTTTATTTTGGTCTTTGCCTTTGGCGCAGCAACCTCAGATCTATTGAAGGTGGGATCTCGTATGGGAACCGTGCGTATTTCATCACTTCGTTCAATTCCTGTGGCCAGCTGAAATAATTGACTTTTGCTCTTTCAGAAGCGTGAACCGTCATAACGCCCGTGAGGTCGATCACAGAAAATATGGCGGAAACTGCCGCCGCCCCATCGAGGAACGCCTTCGGTACGGTTAAAAGCATCAGGTTTGGAATAAGGATCAGGTAAGATGCCGCTGTATTTGCGGGGCTATGCACGATGACGCGGCCAGAAACGATCTTGCCCAGGGGTATTTTCATCAGACTGTCAGCCAAAACAACGATGGTATCTCCCCTTGCACCAATCAGCTCGCCTGCGAATGTGATTTGATTATCCGTGACAAAAGTGGCATATCCTCCATAGGCATCGTATTCAATCGCCGTCCTTTTCGGAACACTTCCCCTGGGAGCAATGGCTGATCTGCATCCGGCCAATGCCAAAACGAGCAAGAAAATCAACGGCGTGGGTAGGCTACTTTTTAATTTCAATGGCTTGTGTATTTGCTGTTCCAAAATGTTTTTTCCATTTGCGGTTCGGCGATCTTATAGTGAGCTGCCATCCTTTTTAGATATGCAGACGGAAACATGATGATCCTTTTCACCTGCCGGATATTTTCATCCCTAAGCCATTCCTCCCTCATCCACTCGATGTAGTATCCCTCACTCTCGATAAAATATTCATTGTCACTTGTATATTCTCCATCAAACATAATGTCATAAACGTCGCCTGGAAATGTTACCAGATAATCTTTACTGCCGGTCATTTTCAATCGCGCGGAATCGTCAGCGACTCCATCTTTCGTGACGAGCGCCGGAGCCAGCCGTTGTGGGATAACTTTCTTTTTTACATTCGCAACGCTGGTTGAATTGATACGCCATAGCCCCTTGGTCATTCGAAGCCGGACTTTAACAGTTTCGCCTGAAACCGGAGGTATGCGAACGAGGTGGGTGTCGGAAACGATCGGGCCGGCTTCACGTACGGAATTCACGAAATCCCAGCTGCCTTTTTGGTTGGCAACGTAGATATCTATCCCCCCCAGTAAATCGTACACATGGGTAACACGCTTTCTAAGGTATGGTTTTGACGTCTCCATTTGGGTCATATAATAGGCAGCGCCACGCCCCATTAAGGCGAGCGAGTGATAAAAAAGGAAAGTTGTCATGAGGGTCTGTCTCTTGTCAATGATGAACGCGATCTCTTTTCCAGGATTGGGGAACTCCAGAAAAATTTCCTCTTTCGCAGTCAGATCAAACGAATCTGCCAGGCTGAACCATTCCCATTCATCCCGCCCTTTGACATAGCGAAGTATGTCAGTCCTGTTCCACTCGGTGGTGATCGGTGATTGAATGTTGCTTACTTCGTAGAAGTCTCCATTCATTTCCTGAAGCACCTTGCTTGCAGGGTCCTTCGGAACAACCAGCAGGCTGATCTTTTGGATCATGTGGGTTTCGAGGGCCTCGTTCTTAACAGTGATCTTCAAACTCGAATCCTTCTGCATCGGAAAATTTATCAAATCGACGTCTTTTTCCTGCAATGCCCTTCCGATACTTGAAGAAAAACCTTCGGCAACAAGCTTTGAAACCGTGTCATGTTCAATGTAAAACGTCGGACATGAACCGAAACATGCTTTGGGGTTTGCAACGCAGAAAATCGAAGCAGTCGTTGTCAACGCGCCCACAGTCAGCAAAGCTGCAAGGCCGGCGGGCTTCCCTTTGTCATTTGTTTCTATAATAACAATGTCGTCATAGGATATGAGGAACGACTGAAAATTCCCTTTCACCTTCTGATTTTTTTCGGAGCTTCCGCGACTTTCGATGATTCTTCTGTTCACATCGAGGTAATTCCCAAGACCAATAACCTTTCTGTCTGCCGAATTGATCCGCCACGTATGCAGTACATAAAGCCGTCCGTCCGTGAGGTGTACTTTGAGATATTTTTTCTTCGGATTGAGGTTTGAAATGTTCTCAACCTGCGTAAGCTCCCGTGCAACCCTTTGTGACGCACACCCATTCAACAATGAGGCTGAAATTATTAAAACCGCGGAATGAAGGAACAGGAATGATTTCCGGGACCGGGCAGGCATATTCTAGCGGGGTTATATGATAAATGTATCACATCTTTTTCAAATGATTATCTTTTACGGTAATAAAAATTGCCGGCTCGATTAACGTTTGAAAGGATTCTCCAGCTTGATTAGCCTGATTGCAACGGCTCTGCATACCCGACTCGCAGGGGCTGTTGAAGTACAGCAGAAGGGATCGTCCGGTGCTTTTGATGAGACGGTCGATCGATTGTTCCGGCGCGTAAATTTTAGCGGTCTTCACTCATGTCTCAACGCCCTGACAGGATTATCAGTCGCTGCTTTCAGGCTGATAACCCCTATCGTTTCGGAAATATATAACCGACATTCAACTCCAATCGATATTGTTTGCTTTCGTCATTCCTGACTTTCCTGTATGATGGCGGAATCTGAGCATCTCTATACACATCGAAATTCAAGACCTCGCCCGTGCCGGCCCCGCCGAGAACTTCAATGCAAAAACGCTTCAGTTTGAATTTATATCCAGCCTCTATCCCGAAATTCAAAATATTGCCTTCATTGTAAACCGCATTGGGATTCCCGACAAAAGGATCATGGTATTTTTCTTTTGCCCAAACATACCGCGCGGCAATGCCAGTAAAGACGCCGAAGGGATTTGGCTTCCTTTTCCAGAAAGGATAATAACGTACTTCCGACAACAGGGCAACTCCGGTAAGACTGTAATCCTTTTGTCCGTTGATACTTGTAGAAGCATAATCACCAAAATCAAATCCAGCCTGACCGGATAGAAACTTCGACAGCCGCCGTTCATAGGTGATGCCATATACTCCCCTTAGCGGGCGAATGATGTCAGCCTTTATCACGTTCGACTGGGCCGCGGCGCTCGAGATCACCAGTCCGATGATAAAACAAATTGCGCTTAAAATCTTGAAAACCATAACACGAAACGAATAATGATTTATATCCTTTCAAACTCCCATTCCATTCAAAGGGATATCATTTGGTCAGCCTATAAATTAATATCGCTGCTCTTTTTATCTGTTCATCAAACGTCCTGAGATCAATATACTCCGAGGGCGAATGTGCCCCTCCACCCATCGCGCCAATACCGTCAAGACAATCGACGTACGCCGCCACATAAGAGATATCCCCGGCTCCTCTTTTCCCCGGGTCAAACGGCTTCACTTCGCCTAACCCGAGGTCTATGCTTACCTGGCTGTACAGGTTCAGCAATTTCATATTACCGTCTGTGGGCGGCATGGACGGGATCCCATCTTCAAAAGTGATCGTCGCGGACGTCTGCGGCAGATTTTCAGAAACGATATTCCGCATTTTTACGCGGGCATTTTCTTTTTGCACCTCGGTAAGAAATCTAAGATCGCCCCTGATGATCGTTGTATTCGGAACAATGTTTGTCTTGCCCGAAACTACTCCGGCGGTTTCAGTGGAGTCGACCGCAGCCGCGGTCCCTCCGGCGATCAATCCAGGACTAAACGTCAGGTACGGCTCCTGCAATTCATTATAGAATCGTGTCAGGATACGGGCAGATTCATAGATTGCGCCTGCGCCAACAGACGGGGTAAACACACCGGAAGAATGTGCTTGTTTTCCCTTTACTTCAATTCTCCAGCTCGAAGATCCCCGTCTTGCAACGGTAGCATAATCAAAACCAGTTCCGGTTTCAAACGCGAGGGCAATGTCGCTGCGCTTAGCAGCTTCAATGATGTCGCGCCGGCTGATATCCCTGGGCTCACCCGCGTTTTCTTCATCGCCATGAAGCGCGACCACTATGCGTGCCTCTTTTAACACACCGGTCTGGTAAAGCGCTTTCAACGCGTAGAGAATAACCAGGTTGCCGCTCTTCATATCATTCGTACCCGGCCCACAGGCGATGGTATCCTGTAAAACATATTTCTGAAAAGGACTATCGGGCTCAAACACCGTGTCGAGGTGGCCGATCAACAAGAGCCTTTTTCCCTTTGTCCCTTTCGATTCAGCGAAGAGGTGTCCACCCCTGTTCATCGAATCCGGCATTCCGATCCACTTTGTAACCAATCCGATCGATTCGAACTCTTTTGTCATGATTCGGCCGACTTCCCGGACGCCTTTGGGGTTAAGGGTTCCGCTGTTGATATTAACAGTACGTTCAAGAAGGGCGATGCATTCCGGCATATTTTTATCAACGGACGCGAGGATCTTTTTTTCAGCAGTCGATAATTTTTGACATACGGCATCACCCGATGTCACTATCAGAAAACTAATCAGGAGAACAAAGAATTTTTTCATGGCGAATTTTCCGCGACCAAGTTAAATAAAGTCAAATAGGATTCAGAATAATGAAGGGGCGAAAGGCTTGAAAGCAAAGTATATTCTAAAAAATGTACCGGATTAAATCGCGGATTACCGGCAATTCGAGTATTTTTAAATAATACTCAAACCAGTCCCCACTTATGAAAAGACTCCTCCCGCTGTTGCCAGTGGCCATGCTGCTTCTGGTAAAATGCTCTCAAACAAAAACATTGAACCCTCCGCAGTTCTTACCCGATCACGCGCAGTACATTTCGGCTTATACAAGCGGAAAGGTTTATAAGAATCAAAAGGTGACGATCCGCTTTACGCAGGATATCATGCCCTCATCCCAGATCGGCAAAGTCATCGATAAACCTTATTTTGAATTTGAGCCCCCGATCGCCGGAAAATCGATCTGGGTTGACACACGGACACTGACCTTCACCCCCGATGAGTTTCTCGCATCCGGAACAGTCTACAACGGAAAATTTAATTTTGCCACGATCCGCGATAGCGTGAAAACCGAGGTTTTTCCATTCCAGTTTTATACACAAAAACAGAATATCTTTGTTGCCACCGAAAACATGCAGCCAGTTTCGGAGGGGGAAATGAAATGGCAAAAACTGCAGGGCACGGTCTCGACCGTTGAATATGAAAACGGTGACCAGATCAAAAAGACGCTGGCAGCGAAAGTCGATGTAAAAAATCTCAAGATCGACTGGACCCACAGCGAAGAAGGAACAAGCCATACTTTCCTGATCGACAGCATCGAGCGAAAGAACGAACCGGCGAAATTACAGATCGTATGGGACGGCTCAGTTATCAACTCCGACGGAAAAGGCGAAATTTTTGTTGACATCGCCGCACTAGGTGATTTCAAGGTTGTCCAGGCCAACGCATTCAGTAATCCGGAGCAATATGTCCAGATACTTTTTTCCGATCCGCTGAAACCAGGCCAGGATCTGTCGGGAATGATCACCCTGAATTATTCACCGGTGACCTATACCGTAGAAAACAACAGCGTCAAAGTTTTTCCGCAGAACAAGGTCCGGGGAAATGTTAACCTCATCATTGAGCCCGGAATTAAAAATGCGATGGAACACAGGATTGAACAACAACAAACAATTCCCCTTGTGTTTGAAGATGTCCATCCCCAGATCCGCACGGTCGGCACCGGTGTCATTATTCCCCGCACCGACGCAGTGCCCTTCCCTTTCGAAACGATCAACCTTAACGCCGTCGATGTCCAGGTAGTGCAGATATTTGAGGATAACGTTCTTCACTTTTTGCAGTACAACGACCTGCGGGAAAGTAACTCACTCGAATATGTGGGCCGCGTTGTGTATGAAAGCAAAGTCGAGCTCGATGAAAACAAGGAACTCAACCTGAACAAATGGAACAGGCACGGCCTCGACCTCTCGAAGCTGATCGATCCGCAACCTGGCGCCATTTACCGAATTAACATTCGCTTCAGGAAAGACTATTCCCTCTATGAATGCGATTTAGACACGATCGGCCGGAAAAACGAAAATGATATTCTGTTCAAACCGGAAAACGCAAAGCTTTGGGATTACTACAAGTACTACAAGTTTACCGGCAACGAGACGAACTCACCTTGTCAGGATTACTTCTACATTAATTCCTATGGAATCAGCAGCAATGTGCTGGCCTCCGATATGGGTATCACGGCAAAGAGAGGAACAAATGGTTCAACGCTGGTGGCCGTAACCGATCTTCGAACTGCGCGGCCCCTTTCGGGAATTGATCTTGAGGTTTACAATTTCCAAAAACAGGTTTTCAAAACGCTGTCCACTGACGGGGACGGATTTGCTTCATTTGAATCGGAAGAAATGCCTTTCGTCATTATGGCGAAAAGAGGCAAACAACGCGGATACCTGAGGCTCAAAAATACACCGCTGTCTCTGAGCAAATTCGACGTCTCAGGACAGAGTTATCATAAAGGGGTGAAAGGTTTCATTTACGCCGAACGCGGTGTATGGAGGCCGGGCGACTCGCTCTTTGTCAACTTCCTGCTCGAGGACAAGCTGAATGTTCTTCCGCCAGACTATCCGTTGGTTTTTGAGCTGACCGACCCGCGCGGACAATCCGTTGCCAAGATGGTCAATAGCTCAGGAATCAACGGGTTCTATAAGTTCCACGCCGCTACGGATCTCAATGCGCCGACAGGTGATTATCTCGCAAAGATCAATGTCGGCGGCGTATTTTTTCAACAGGTTTTAAAAATAGAAACCATCGTGCCAAACCGGTTGAAGCTGACAACGGATTTTGAAGGCAAGGAGATCTCTTCCAAAGATAAAACGCTGGGAGTCCTTGAAGTAAAGTGGCTTCACGGTGCACCGGCAAGCAATATCCGCTCCGAAATTCTGGTATCCCTGGCAAAGCCAGCGAATGCATTCCCAAAATACGAAGGTTATTCTTTTACCGATCCGATAAAATCTACATCCCAGGAAATGATTACCCTGTTTGATGAACAGCTCGACGCTGATGGGAAAGCAGAAATCAATAATTCGCTCAGTGACAGAAATAATCTCGCGGGTCCCATGCTTGTGGATTTTTTCTGCAAGGCGTACGAGCCGGGAGGAAATTTCAGCACAGACCGCTTTCAGGCAATTTATCATCCTTTTGAAAAGTACGTTGGAATCAGACCGCCCAAAGGCGACGGCAGTGTCGGGGTGTTGTTCACCAACAACGACCATGAGATAGAGATCGTGACAATCGATGAAAAAGGCAATCCAATCGACACGAAAGTCGACTTGCACCTCTATAAACTTTCATGGAGATGGTGGTGGGATTACTATGAAGACCTCAGCAGTTACAACGGGAAGTTCTATAATGATGCCGTTGCGTCAACAATCGTCAAAACTTCCGGCGGCAAAGGCAAGTGGAAAGTGAAGATTGACGAACACGACTATGGAAGGTATTACTTCAAGGCTGCTATTGAAAATGGACACAGCACCGGAAGAATTGTCTTTTTCGATTATCCCGGCTGGTATTCCCGCAAACCGGAAACCCCCGCAGGCGCCTCGATGCTGACTTTTTCGAGCAACAAAACGACCTACACGCCAGGAGAAAATGTTGTCCTTGACATCCCGACCGGATTTGATGGCATGGCGCTGGTAACCATTGAAAACGGAAGCAAAGTATTGTCCAAGGAATGGGTTGCGGCGAGCAAAGGCAACATCCAATACACATTCAGGGCAACGGAAGAAATGGCGCCCAATGTTTACGCCTACGTCAGCCTGGTTCAGCCCCATGCCCAGACGGCCAACGATCTGCCTATCCGGATGTACGGTGTGATTCCTATACAGGTGGACAATCCCGAAAGCCACCTCCAGCCAAAACTTGCGATGCCCCCGGAGATTCGTCCGGAGGAAAATTTGAAACTTACGGTGTCGGAGGCTGCCGGAAAAGCGATGAGCTACACGATTGCCATCGTCGACGAAGGACTGCTCGATCTCACGCGTTTTAGAACACCTGACCCGTGGTCTTACTTCAACGCCAGGGAAGCGTTGCTGGTGAAGACATGGGACCTTTACGACAATGTTTTGGGTAATCAGACAAGCAAGGTTAGAAAATTGCTTAGCATCGGCGGCGACGAAGGTTCGGAAGAATATGTACCGACAGAAGGAACAAAAGTGCAGCGATTCAAACCGATGGTGGCATTCCTCGGTCCCTACACGCTGAAGGCTGGCGAAACTGCTACCCATACAGTAGCAATTCCCAAATATTTCGGCAGTGTCAGAACGATGTTGATTGCGGGTAATGATGGCGCTTACGGAAGCGCAGAAGTGACCACGCCGGTGAGAAAACCCCTGATGGTTGCTGCGACTTTGCCACGCATATTACGACCCGACGAAGAGGTGGAGCTGCCCGTCAATATTTTTACGATGGCCGATCATGTAAAAGATGTAACCATTGAGGTGAAAACATCATCGAATCTGGTGCTTGCCGGCGGCGCCACTCAAAAAATAACATTCGATAAGAAAGGTGAAAGACTTGCCCTGTTTAAACTGAAGGTGAAACCCGAAACCGGAATCGCCAAAGTATCGGTAAACGCAAGTTCCGGTAAAGAAAAGGCGTCTTATGACATTGTGCTGGAAATCAATGCGCCGAATCCATATATCAGCAAGGCCAGCCAGCTCAGCATTGCCAAAGAAAAACTGGCAACCATCCCATACCAAACGTTCGGAATCAAAGGGACGAACCGCGTTACAATGGAAGTCAGCACGATTCCCCCGATCAATCTCGGCGACAGACTTTATTCTCTGATCCAGTATCCGCATGGATGCATTGAACAAACTACTTCCTCCGTATTTCCGCAATTGTACCTCACCAATTTGTTCACACTTGATCAGGATCTCGGGCGACAGGTTGAATCAAATGTCCGTGCAGGCATTCAGCGTCTAAAGCGTTTTCAGCTCAACGATGGGTCGATGTGTTACTGGCCCGGAGAATACAGCGACTACAGTGAATGGGGCACCAATTATGCCGGACACTTTTTAATCGAAGCAAAAAATCTCGGTTACTCGCTTCCCCAAAAAATGATGGAGAAATGGATTGACTTCCAAAGAAAGAAGGTCAACATGTGGTCTCATAACACAGAGACAGAATTCGCACAGGCGTACAGGCTCTATCTGCTCGCATTGGCCCAAGCGCCGGAATTTGGTGCAATGAACCGGCTGAAAGGCCACGCCAACCTTGGCCTGATGACGCGATGGTATCTGGCAACATCCTATTTTATTTCCGGACAAAAGGGCGCTGCCTCTGAAATTTCAAAGGGCCTTGCACTCAAAGTCGGCGACTACCGGGAGCTCGGAAATACTTATGGATCGGATTATCGCGACCACGCTATGATCGTTGAAGCGCTCGTGGCCATGAATGAATATGGCCGGGTTGGCACCCTCGTCCATGATTTGGCAAATGGCTTGTCGGGCGACCAATGGCTAAGCACGCAGGAGACTGCTTTTTCTCTGATGGCAATTGCGAAGTTTGCAAAACTGTCGGTCAGGGATCCGTTCGAATTTGAGTACCAGGTCAATAATGAAGAATGGAAAAAGGTTTCATCTGGTGTCGCGCTGTCTCAAATACGCATCAATGCGACCACAGCCCCGAAAGGCAGTATCAAAATAAAAAACGCAAGCAGAAACCTGTTCGCCTGTATGGTCACCGGCGGAATTCCTGCAGCCGGCAAGGAGGAACCTGACAACAGTCAACTTGAGCTCGAGGTCAATTACAAAAGCATCAATGGCGAAGTCATCGACGTGACAAGTCTGGAACAAGGAACTGATTTTGTTGCTGAGATCATTGTTACAAACCCCGTTCAGGATGGACGGAGACTGGATGAGCTTGCGCTGCACGCTATGTTTCCGTCGGGATGGCAAATCTATAATTCGCGAATGACCGGTATCCAGTTTGAAGGAAAAACGTCTACTCCCGACTACCTGGACATCCGCGACGACCGGGCATTTTATTATTTCGACCTGGAAGGTTACGATTATGATGGGGAGTATTACGAAGAAGATTATTCTGAAAAAGATGACAGCGAAAGCAGCGAAGATGAGCGCTCTTATGATTCTTATGGTAAACGACGCATATTCCGGATTGCCCTGAATGCAAGCTTCAACGGGAAATTCTATCTCCCACAGATCTATTGCTCGGCCATGTACGACAAGTCAGTCTACGCAGGAGTTGCGGGCAAATGGATCACCGTGAGAGAAAAACAAAAAACAGTCGTGACCGCAAAAGCGAATTAACGTGAAGTACCTGAAAGGAAGGCGCCTTTTTATAACATTCCCGTCATTGGTGATGGCGGCGTTTTTCGTTTGGGTGATTGTCCCGGTCCAAATACCGTCCAAACCGGAAAGCCTGCTGATGTTGGACAGGAAGGGAAATCTCTTCGGAGGAAAAATTGCGTCCGATGGACAATGGCGGTTTCCTTATTCCGAAGACATACCGGGAAAATTTGATACCTGCATCATCACGTTTGAAGACAAGCGGTTTTATTCGCATTTCGGTGTGGATCCGCTGGCCATCCTTAGGGCTTTAAGAAATAATGTAAAGGGCGCCAGGACCAGCGGCGCGAGCACGATCACAATGCAACTCGCCCGAATTCTGGCTGATCACCCGGACAGAACGATAATTCAAAAAATCCTGGAAGCGGCGCTTGCAGTCAAATATGAATTTCATTATTCGAAAAAAAAGCTTCTTGCATATTACGTTTCGAATGCTCCCTTCGGTGGAAATGTCGTCGGGCTCGAGGCAGCATCATGGAGATATTACGGTAAGGCTCCGAGCCTTTTGTCATGGGGCGAAAGCGCAACGCTTGCGGTACTGCCCAACAGCCCATCGCTGATCCACCCGGGCAAAAACCGGAAGTTGCTGGAGGCGAAGCGGAATCTTTTACTCGACCGGTTACTAAGCCAGCATAAGATCGATTCAACAACAGCATCCCTTGCAAAGCTCGAACCGATTCCGCTGCAGCCGCTGCCATTGCCAAGAATAGCCAGACACCTTCTGGAAACCATTGAGTCTGAAAGAAAAAAGAGAAAGGTCTTGGACAACGGGCCCGTGTATACTACGCTCGACATCAAAGTGCAGAAAAAACTCAATTCGCTCGTAGCGGACCACTCAAGAAAACTGCAGGCGAATGGCGTTCACAATGTAGCTGCGATCATCGTAGATGTTGCCTCGGGAAATGTGATTGCATACACCGGCAATGTTCCTGAAACAGAAAATGTCGAAGGTAGCGAAGTCGACCTCATCTGCGCACCACGCAGTTCCGGTTCGATCCTGAAACCCTTGTTGTATGCGTCGATGCTCGATGAAGGAAGTTTATTACCGGAAATGCTGATTCCTGATCTTCCTGTCCAAATGGGAAATTTTACACCCAAGAATTTTGACCACACGTATGACGGTGCAGTTCCCGCCAATAAAGCCCTGGCCCGGTCACTGAATATTCCCGCGGTACACATGCTGAAGACATATACTCCTGCAAGATTTTGTTACCAATTAAAGAAGCTGGGCTTCAGAACCATAACCCGACCCTCCGAAGACTATGGGCTTTCCCTTATCCTCGGGGGAGCTGAAACAACACTGTGGGACCTTGCGACTGTCTACAAAGGTTTTGCCAGGACACTTCTAAACTATAACAACAACAGCCAATACCTTGCGGAGGATTTTTCGCCGCCACAACTCGTTCTCTCGTCGCGCGAGGAACCGAAATCAACCGGAAGTTTCCAAACCACAATGATCAGTGCCGGGGCGATATGGTTGACCTTTGATGCGATGATCAAAGTCAATCGCCCGGACAATCAAAAATTCGGGCATACATTTCAACGCAACCGCGAGGTCGCATGGAAAACCGGCACAAGCTTCGGAGATCGTGATGCCTGGGCTATCGGGTGCACACCGGACTATATCGTCGCCGTCTGGTGTGGCAATGCAGATGGTGAGGGACGGCCCGGTCTCACCGGAACACAAGCAGCCGCACCTTTGATGTTCGATGTCTTTAATTTCCTGCCAAAAAACTCAGCGTGGTTCAGGGCCCCTGTGGAAGATATGTCAATCGCAACCTTGTGTGAAAGGACCGGCTTCATTGCGGGGCCTAATTGCGAAAAGAAAATTGAAAAGCATATTCCATTTTCCGCCAACGCAAATAACATCTGCCCATATCATCACAAGGTTTTTCTAGATAGCAGGGAAAAATTCCGTTTGACCAGCGAATGCGAGGCGGTCAGTAATTTCAAGGAGCGAATCTGGTTTGTGCTGCCGCCGTCCATGGAACATTTTTACAAATTAAAATATGCCGACTACAAGGAACTTCCCCCCTTTCGCGATGACTGCAATAACCTGAACACCATTGACAACCTCGCTGTATTGTACCCGAGGCAAAACACCAAAGTGATGATCCCGAGAAACCTCGATGGGAAAAAATCTGCCTCGGTTTTCGAAGTCGCGCACAGAAATCCATCTGCCGTCGTTTACTGGCATATCGACGATAATTATGCCGGCGCCACAAGCGCTGGTATCCACCAGAAGGCATTTAATGTTTCCAACGGCGTCCATAAGCTCACAATCGTCGATGATGCGGGAGAAAGGGAGGAAATTGAGTTTGAAGTATTGGAAAACTAGCTCAAAAAGACAACCGCTCATAGAACAATTTCAAGCCATTAATTTCCGGCTAAAAGCCTAACTTTCCATTGAAATTTTGAAGTTATGCCCAACAAAAAGGCAAAAATCACGACTTCTCTTACGCCAATGTTATCGGTGCGTAACGGTGCCGCGGCTATCGAGTTTTACAAAAAGGCATTCGGCGCTGTTCTGGTTAACCGTTTTGATACGCCGGAGGGAATGCTCGTCATCGCTGAAATGGCCATCGACAGCGCACGGTTCTTTGTTTCAGATGAATCGCCAGCACTTGGGAATGTCAGCCCTGAGAAAAATAACGCCACCACGGTGAGGCTGGAACTTACGATCGGAGATCCGGATCGTTTTGTAAATTTGGCCGTCGCCGCAGGCGCCACGATAATCTTTCCCCTGACCGACCAGGATTATGGATGGAGGCAGGGCCGTATCGCTGACCCGTTCGGACATCAGTGGATTGTGGGTTGTCCGCTGGAAAATTAATACAATGATTTTTAATCCTCTATTTAACTAAAGTAATTTTCGCGCCCATGAGTGGAAAAACGCTCATACTTCTCATCGCCGCCTCACAAGGCATTCTTCTTGCCCTTGCGCTGATCGGCGCGAGCGTGAAAAAAAGGGACTCAAATCTGTTCCTCGGTCTTGTGTTGTTTGTATTCGCAATCGAGTTAATGAATGCATGGGCACAACAAATTCAGTATCACAGCCGGGAAGGCATTTTCCCGTTCTGGATACTGGGCTCATACCTCATCCTGCCTCCCTCTCTTTGGCTCTTTGCCAAAAGTAATACAGACAGAAACTTTTTCATCACTAAAAAATACATTCTGTTTTATACGCCAGCTTTCATAGAAATTGCGACGGAGTTCGCGACATTCTATTTTGTGAAATTTACCGGGATCCACGTTTATCTGCAAAACTATGATTTGTGGTTTGCGTTCACCGAAGTCTTGCCAATCGGGCTGATGATTGTCGCGCTGACCGGCTACTGGAATCAAATACGAAGATCGTCGGAAAAAAAACTGCTGCCACGCGACTACACCATTCATTTCGTAAAACATTACGGCTTTTTTAGCATTTTTTCTCTCTTAACGATATTGTGGGTGTTGATTGCAATATTTGAATTCAGCGTCTTTACGATCATCGAAGGGGTGTTATCGGGTTTTTTGTTTGTGCTGGGGTATGTTGTGTATTTCCAACCCTCCTTTTTTGAACCTTTTCCGAAGGGGAAATCAATGGAAGAAACATTTCCCAACTTCAACAACGAAGAACAATTGAAGAGGCTGATCGCACTTTTTGAAAGAGAAAAGTTCTATCGCAAACCGCGAATTACGACCGAGGACGTAGCCAAACAGCTGAAACTACCCGACCGCTACGTGTCGATGCTCATCAATATTCATCACAATTCGAATTTCAATAATTTTGTGAATTCGTATAGGGTTCAGGAGGTTCTCGCAAGAATTTCCGATCCGAAAGAAAAACACAAAACCCTGCTCGGAATTGCTCTCGAAAGCGGGTTCAGCTCGAAGTCTTCGTTCAACCAGATCTTCAAAACGCACACGGGCCATACCCCTTCTGCCTACGTGTCAAAATCAGAAACAGCTCCAAAATCGTGATCTTGGACGTCTGGAATCTCGATTCCGGGCGATTTTCGGACTTAGGGATTTTTTATTTGCCCTAAAAAAAATCATGAAACGAATCGCCCTATTTCTGGTAGCAACTTCCAGTTGCTATTACGCTTTTTGCCAAACCGTGAAAAGCATTCCGGTCAATGACCCGGCTTCCGGAATTTTTCACACCGAAGATATCGACAACTTCTGGAAGGTGTACGACAATAGTTACCCCAAACACCCAGCCCAAATGCTGAAGCGGGAATACCTCGATAAAGGAAGCGCCGGGCTCAAAGGCTTCTTCCGCTACCGGATCGAGAATGGAAGAAAATTAAGCAAGACCATACGTCAAAACAGAAAATATTATGAGGGTATTCGTCAGGCATCATTGTCGATTGGAAGCGAAAGGGACCATATTTACACATCATTTCTCAAACTCAAAGAGGTCTATCCTTCGGCTGTTTTTCCCAACGTGTATTTCGTGATCGGAAGAAACAATAGCGGGGGAACGAGTTTTAAAAACGGGCTTATTATCGGCGCGGAAAAATTCGGGAATCCGACCGCAAATTTCAAACCCGGTGTTGATATTCAGTACCTGGACGAAATCGTTGTCCATGAACTCATCCATTTCCAGCAAAATTACCCCCTGGACCAATCTCTATTGGCACAATGTATTAAGGAAGGAGCCGCAGATTTTTTGTGTGAGCTGTTAACCGGAACGCTGCTCAATGGCGAAATGTATCGATACGGTGAGGAGAATAAAAGTATCCTTTGGAAAGAGTTCCTTGAACGTAATGACCAAACCAGTTGGAAAAACTGGTTGTACTACCAAAAAGACAAATCCCGCCCCTCCGATCTTGGGTATTGGGTGGGTTACAAGATTTGTAAATCTTATTACGATAAAATGGAAGACAAAAATCGGGCGATTCATGATATATTAAATATCACTGACTTTAATGATTTCCTCAACAAAAGCGGATATCAGGGCCAGTAACAATCATGATAATCCAAAATCAGCCAATCCAATCGGCTGACCGGTGTTGGTACGCCACGGTGAACGCCACCTTCTTCCGCCGCTCACCCAATAAACGTTGACCCGCACGTTGTGAATGCTTACATTCGGTTATCAACAATGGGCTATGGAACTACTGATCAATAACCGGAAATATGACGTAAAGAGCGCCCCCGACGAAAGTTTGCTTCACGTCTTGCGTAACGAGCTTGACCTGACTGGAAGTAAGTACGGCTGTGGTGAAGGAACTTGCGGCGCATGTACCGTACTCGTCAACGATGTGCCTGTGCGCTCCTGCATTACGAAAGCAGGAACGGTGGTATCAAAAAAAATTACAACGATTGAAGGCCTTGAGACCAACGACACGCTTCATCCCGTTCAGCAGGCATTTCTGAATGCGGATGTATTCCAGTGTGCCTATTGCGCACCCGGAATGGTAATGTCAGCTGTCGCGTTGCTAAAAAAGAGTCCCGCACCCGAGGAAGCGGAGATCATCCGCGCGATGCAGGGCAATATTTGCCGGTGCGGGACTTATCCCCGCATCATACAGGGTATCCAGGAAGCCGCCAAGACTCAAAAAGGTTGACGATGAAAAAAAAGTTGAAAACCCAAATCGCACCCGAACAATATGAGCTCGGAGAAGTGCCGCCTTATCAGTTTACAATCAAACGGCGCCAGTTCTTTCACATTCTCGGGGGCGGAATTGCAATCACGTTTGTTGCCGCAAATAACGGCACCGGCATCCTGACCGGTGATGCCCCTGAAGATCAGATCGGAGCATGGATCCATATCAACGAAAACGGTCACGTCACAATTTATTCCGGCAAAGCAGAGGTTGGTCAAAACATCCGCACCTCCCTTGCCCAGGTCGTGGCGGAAGAACTTGATGTTCCCATGGAAAAAATCACGATGGTGCTGGGCGACACCGCGCTTACACCGTATGACCGCGGAACCTTTGGCAGCCTGTCAACACCAATCATGGGTCCGCAGCTGAGAAGAGCGGCCGCCTCGGCGCGCGAATTAATCCTCGGCCTTGCGGCGTCAGAACTCAGGGTGGACCGCGCCATGCTTTATGTTGAGAATGGCGAAATTAAAAACAGGAATGGCGGACAAACCGTTCACATCGGACAAATCGCGAAAGGCAAAAAACTCGTTCAACCCGTCAATGAAAAAGTTGCGCTGAAAAAAATCGAAAACTGGAAAGTTGCCGGAACATCTGTTGGTAAAGTGAACGGCTCCTCTTTCGTGACAGGAAAGCACAAGTATGTGTCGGACATGAAGCTTCCCGGAATGTTATTCGGAAAAATCCTGCGGCCACCAGCTTACGGAGCCACACTTGTATCGGCCGACATCACGGAAGCGAAAAATATGGAAGGCGTAATCGCCGTTCGTGACGGGAATTTTGTTGGAGTCGCGGCAGCTGACCTGAGCACAGCAACGAAGGCGCTGCAAAAAATCAAGGCGGAATGGAAGTTCGATCCGCAACCTTCAAGGAGTGAGATCTTCGACTACCTGAAAAAGAATGCAAAAGAGGGACGCGGACCCGATAAAAGCGGAGATGTTTCTTCGTTTTTACTTCTGGCGGATACTAAATCTGAACAAACTTTTCAGGTTGACTATATCGCGCACGCTCCGCTCGAACCACGGGCCGGGGTAGCGGATTGGGACGGCGACAAGCTCACGGTTTGGACCGGCACACAACGCCCCTTTGGTGTGCAGGAAAACCTGGCAGAGGTATTCAGGATTCCGAAAGAAAATATACGTGTCATCCAGCCAGATACGGGTTCCGGTTATGGCGGCAAACACACCGCAGAAGCTGGCATCGAGGCCGCACGCCTGGCAAAGGAATCAAAGACACCAGTAAAGGTCGTCTGGACCCGCGAAGAGGAATTTACATGGGCATATTTCCGGCCTGCCGGCGTTATTGACGTGAAAGCAGGAGCCGATAAAAATGGAATTCTCACCACGTGGGAATTTCATAATTATAATTCCGGAAACTCGGGAATTGAAACGCCATACGTCGTCAAAAATAAACTGATTCATTTTCATCCCGCTGAATCGCCGGTGAGACAAGGGTCCTACAGGGGACTTGCCTCTACTGCCAACAACTTTGCCCGCGAGTGCATCATGGACGACCTGGCGTTACAACTGAAAATGGACCCGCTGGCGTTCAGACTCAAAAATCTTACCGAACCTCGGATGATCAATGTGCTCCAGGCCGCAGCGAAGGCATTTGGATGGGGAGCAAAACCGGCGAAAGACCACGGTTTTGGAATTGCATGTGGGGAAGAAAAGGGCAGTTTTGTAGCAACATGTGCTGAAGTTACGGTGGATCGCAGGGATGGTGAGGTAAAAGTAATAAGGGCGGCGGTAGTTTTCGAATGTGGTGGCATCATTAACCCTGTTCACCTGGAGAACCAAATCATGGGTGCAGTAATTCAGGGCCTCGGCGGCGCCCTGTTCGAGTGGGTGGATTTTAAGGATGGAAAAATCATCAACCCGCGCTTCTCTTCTTACCGGGTACCGAGGTTCGCAGATGTACCGAAACTTGAGATCGTCATGTTGAATCGCAAGGATATAGAACCTGTCGGGGCCGGTGAAACTCCCATCATCGGGATTGCGCCGGCGATCAGAAATGCAATTCTGAACGCAACAGGTAAGAAGCTATTCAGGCTTCCACTTGTTCCTGAAGGATTGGAAGTTTGATGGTGAATTGAGCCTTCGTGCGATCGGCTATAAAATTTTTGTCTTGCAGGAAAAGTGTTAATGTTTCTTACTCGTCGCGAAGTGTTTTCACAGGGTTCATCCTCGCGGTACTTACGGTTTTGAAGCCAGTGGTCAGCACAGCAAGGAAAAAAATGATCGCAAGCGAAGCCCCAAAGGTTGTGAAAGTAACCTTCTCGTAATATTCCCAGGCGGCATCCATGGAAATATCGACCATAACATATCCGGCGATCCCGCCGATCATGCAACCAGACAATATTACGACGAGAAATTCGAAACTGATCACACCGATAATATTTGAAAATGAAGCGCCTAACACTTTCCTGACACCAATTTCTTTGGTTCGTTTCAGAATCTGCAAAGAAACCAGCGTATACAGACCTGTTGCCGAATCAGCACAGCAAAAAATCCGATAAATCCAAAAATGATGATGACGTTATCATTGGTCTCGATCGTTTCTTTCATCTTGTTATCGATAAACTGGCCGTTGTATAGCGCGTTTGGAAACACTTCTTTCCATTTATCCTCCATGAATTTATTGACGTCAGCCATTTTCTCCGGTTTCATGCTGGCGATTAGCTGTGTGTATTCCGAAGGGGCGGCATAAGCGATCATCATAGGTTCCAGGGGCCGAATCAATGCACGGGCGTAGATGTCCCTGACAACACCGATCACGTAGAACTGTCATGGCATTTGTCCAAAAGTGTTTAAACACCTTTGCAGCTATTCGAATTTTGTTTTGGAAAAGTTATCGTTTGCCAGGCAATCTTTTAGGGGTTAAGACAACAACCAGACGTCTTGATGTACAGCATGGTCAGATTATTACTACTGGCCTATGCGCAAATTTTTGAGAAACGGCCTGACCCACCACTGAATCGTTCCCAACCAAACTTTCATCACTCAATCAAATGAAACAAACCATGGAACCTACTCACCGCAATGCAAGAGCTGTATTGATTTTAATGCTTGTTTTATCCTCGGTCGCCCTGCGCGCGCAAACGGGATCTTCGTCCTGGGTGCGTGTTGGAACTGATGGCCGGCTGCAATACACGCCCGATAGCAAGGGACATGTGCTGCCGGATTACAGCACCGTGGGCTATCGCTCCGGCGATCAGGCAATCCCCAGCGTAGCTGTTGTAAAAACCCTTACGGCGCTTTCCGGTGACAACCTCGCGCAGATCCAGGCAGCAATCAACGAGGTCTCCTCCCGCAGCCCCGACGCCGCCGGATTCCGTGGCGCCATTCTGCTGAAAGCTGGTCAATACAATGTCAGCAACTCACTCAGTATTAACGCTAGCGGTGTAGTCCTGCGCGGCGAAGGCAACACCACCACGGGCACCCGCATGGTCGCGACACGAACAGCACAGCATACGTTGATCAATATCGCCGGAAGCGGAACCCCCGTCGAGATAACGGGAACCAGAAAGCGAATCACTGACACATTTGTACCCATCGGATCAAAATCATTTACCGTAGAGTCCGCGGTTGGGTTCGCTGTTGGAGATGAAATTATTTTGCGGGTAGAACCAAAGGAAGCCTGGATCACATTGCTGGATATGGCACAATATGGATGGACAGCAAGCGCTTTCAATATGAATTACCATCGCACCATCACAAAAATTGACGGCAATAAAATAACCCTGAACGCGCCTGTGGTCGACCCGATCGATACCAACCTGAAAACCGGTTTCATCTACAAATTTACATGGGCAAAGATCGAGAATATCGGAATCGAAAATATCCGATTCTCTTCGGTCTTCACCGGAACCGAAGATGAAAATCACGCATGGACAGCGATCTCGATTGACAAGGCTCGTCATTGCTGGGTACGCAACAGCAACTTTTACCATTTCGGATATTCAGCAGTGATGGTTCAGGAATGGGGCATCAACGTTTCAGTCCTGAATTGCCAGAACCTCGAGCCGATATCGATTACGACAGGCGGGAGGAAATATTCTTTTAATGTGAATGGACAATTTGTGTTGGTCAAAGATTGTTACACAAACGGGGGCCGTCACGATTATGTCACCGGGTCAACAACCGCCGGCCCGAATGCGTTTGTCAACTGTCAGGCGGATAATATGAAAGCGGATATCGGCCCGCATCACCGCTGGGCTACTGGCCTCCTTTTCGACAACGTTACGGGCAGCGGCGAGCAAAATGTGCAAAACCGCGGTCCTTCGGGAACCGGACATGGTTGGGCCGGAGCACAAACACTTTTCTGGAACTGCACCGGCAGCAGGTTCAGAAACCAGATGCCTCCCCAGCATCGAAACTGGGCGATCGGATGCAAGGGTATTGTTACCGATGACGGAAACTGGGTCGATGGCAATCCCGGGATCTGGGAGTCCACAGGAAATTTTATTGGTGGAATTCAAAGTTTGTATGAGAAGCAATTGCAGGACCGGCAAAGCACAACGCCCCCGCCATGTGCTCCGGCAATCGCGAGCGCCGACGATGGAAATATTGCCGCGAATGTGCTCGACGGTAACCTGGCAACGCGATGGTCTGCCAACGGTGACGGTCAATGGATTCAGTTTTGCCTGGAAACGGAAAAAGCAGTGCGCGGATTGAAGATCGCGTTTTACAAAGGAAATGAACGTGCTTCGCGATTCGATGTGCTCACTTCAACCGACGGCCTCACTTTCACGTCTGCGGCATCCGGCCTGGTGAGTAGTGGCACAAGTCTCAGCCTGGAAACTTTCACATTCCCTGTTAAGACAGCAAAATTCGTTCGGGTCGTGGGCCACGGCAATAACATCAATACGTGGAACAGCTTTACCGAAGTCGAAATGATCATCGAAATCCCGAATGTTGCGCCGTCCGTCAACATTACTTCTCCGTCAAACAACACTGCCTATACCGCTCCGGCTACTGTAACAATCAATGGGGATGCCGTCGATACTGACGGAACTATTGCAAAGGTTGAATTTTTTCAAGGCGCACAGAAACTCGGTGAGGACCTGAGTAGTCCCTACACGTTCGTCTGGTCAGGTGTGAGCCAGGGCTCATACATCCTCACGGCAAAGGCAACGGACGACGACGCCGCGGTAACGACGTCTGCTGGCGTGTCAATCACCGTCAATCCGCCAAGCCTACCATCGCCCTGGCAAAACCGGGATATCGGCGCAGTTTCCAGCGCGGGAAGCGCGAGTCATGATAACGGGACGTTTACTGTAAATGCATCGGGTGCGGATATTTGGGGTACAGCCGATGAATTTCATTTGGTTCACCAACCCCTGACGGGCGATGGGGAGATCAGGGCACACGTGAACAGTCTTACGAATACAAACGCCTGGGCGAAGGCAGGCGTCATGGTCCGCGAAACGTTGGATGCGAACGCGACCCATGCCTCCATATATGTCTCGCCTGTCAATGGCATTTCGTTTCAAAAGCGCATCGGCACAGGCGCAACAACAACAAGTACGACCATCGCCGGAACGGCGCCTGTCTGGTTAAAAATGAACAGGAGTGGAAATCTCTTCACGGCATCAAGTTCGGCTGACGGTGTTACCTGGACGATCGTTGGGACGGCCACCGTTGATATGCCCCCAAATGCACACGTTGGCCTTGCCCTCACGTCACATGCAGATGGGACATTGGCCACAGGCGTGTTCAGTGATGTAAGCGTCAGCTCCGGACAACCTTGCGCGCCACCGGTGGCAAGTGCCGACGATGGCAATGTTGCTGCAAATGTGATCGACAATAATTTTGCGACGCGATGGTCGGCGAGCGGCGACCCGCAGTGGATCCAGCTTTGCCTCGATCAATCTTCATTGGTCAGCGGCGTACAGATCGCGTTTTACAAAGGAAATGAAAGATCTTCCAGGTTTGATGTGTTGGTGTCGACCGACGGCAACACCTTTAACACTGCGGCTACTGGCCTTAACAGCAGCGGCACAACCCTTGCCCTCGAAACATTTACATTCCCCGCAATTCAGGCAAAGCATGTCCGGATTGTCGGACACGGCAACAACCTCAACCTGTGGAACAGCTACACCGAGGTCAGGATAACAACAAGCCCGGCATCCTCAAGGACTGGTAATTCCGGAACGGTTCCAATCGCTGGCGTGGATTCGGAAGGAACCGATTTATTCAATTACCCAAATCCCGCTAACGACAGAGTCACGATCACGTACACTGTCAAAAAAACGGGAAAAGTAAAATTGGCGATTTATAATGCCGTGAATTCTCAATCGATCATCCTGTCCGACGAAGACCAGGAGGCAGGCACTTATTGCAAGACATTCGATATCTCAGGTCTTGCTTCAGGAATGCATATCGTCACGCTGATAGCAAATTCCGAAACTATCAGCCGGAAATTGTTGAAGCAATAAAAATAATCCAGCGTCCCGATGTCCTATCTGATGGCCAATCGGGACGCTTCTACTTTGCGTTTCAAATTCGTTTTCCAAATATCACGGAGGCGCTACCTCTCCGTCCCGGCAATTGCACTTCAAGAAACATGAAAAACCAATCGTAAAATCCTCAACCACAAAATTCCATCGTCAATTGTGATCGCCTTCCCTGTCTGAAGCCGCAGCCAGGCAAGTTAGATCGATTCGTATCAGGCCTATCGATTCCTTTCGACAACCGCCGTATATATCGTATTTCCCCGATGATCGATCACCCGCACCCGCAGAATATCCCCAGTAAGGGAAAACAGCATGAAACCATATTCTGAGGCGGCGAATTTACTCCTGAAAATCCGGCGGGCTTTCGTTTTTGTAGCTCCGGAACCGGATATAAAATGATGAATGTCCTTGATCGGGCCGAGATGCTGCAGGCTGTGCTCGTGGCCGGCAAGGTAGGCGTCCACTTTCGCTTTCCGAAGGACTCGGTGCAAAGCGCCCCTGATTGGCCAGGTCTCGTGCAGGTATCGGCGACCACCACCGGTAAACATCGGGTGGTGTCCAACGACTATTCTCCACCTGATGTTCGGCGACGGATCAGAAAGTGTTTGCGTGATCCATTTTTTTTGTGCTTCGGTGTCCTGTCCATGCACCTTGTGTTTTGTACCCCTGTAATAGGCCGGAATAAAAGGATTGGTATCTATAAAAACGAAAAGCGCCTGGTTGATGCTGTCGCCATTGATATCAAATTTTACGGCATAATACCGGGCCGGCATATGCCATCTTTTGCTCACGGACGAATAATCGATCTGCGGTTCCGGGTTCGAATGATAGTCATGGTTTCCAAGCACGGCATACCAAGGCACCTGCAGAGAAGGGTCCGTATAAACATTCTCAAACGACCGCTTCCACATGGTGTCATAAATGCTTACAACACCGTGGGGATAAAAATTGTCGCCGGTGCTAATAATGAACCGGACATTGAATTCCGATGCTGTCTTTGCCATCTGGACGGCTACAGGCTTTTGGTATTGCTCTCCCCTGTGCCCCCAGTCACCAACGACAATGAAATGAAGCACCGAATCCGCGGCCGTTGGATCCACACCTTGTCCCAATGATCTGGCAGCCGGAGATGCCAGGAAAAAAGCGCCTAAAATAATGGGGAGAAATTTCATCGCAGCAAATCAAACTTCAACCGATTCGTCGATCGGAACATTGACTTCAACTCTTGTGCCTGTTGGATTTCCGCAGGAATCGTGCAGGTCGATCAGTTCATGCCGAATGGTCCGCGAATTCATCCGGTTCAGGATTTGAAAAAATTCCGATGTTACCTTCAGGCCTTTGCCAAGCGAGCCATTGTTGCGTGATGCATTTTTACGTCCAACGCCATTGTCTTCTATAGTAAGGTTGAGATAACCGTTTTCTTTAACGATCGTGATCTTTAGCCAACCCCCTGTTTTCATCGGGAGGATGCCATGTTTGATCGCATTCTCGGCGAAAGTCTGCAAAACCATTTTCGGCACCTTTTCCTTGCATGTAACACCTTCGCCGATGTCGATTGCGTAATTGAATTTATCGCCAAACCTGACTTTTTCGAGATTGAGGTATCCGGTAACAAACTCCAGTTCTTCTTCAAGGGTCCTGTAAATGCGATCGGCATCATTCAACATTTGCCGAAGTAACCGGGTGAACTTGTTCAATGCGTCATACGCCGTATGCCGGTCGTCGAGATAAAGCAACGAGGCAACAGAGTTCAACGCATTAAAAGTAAAGTGCGGGTCCAGTTGTCCCTTCACACTTTGAAGCTGCATCGTCAGCAATCTTTTTTTCAGGTCTTCTTTCTTTGCAATTTGCCAGGTTGTGATTTTGCGAATGGTCAGGATGAATCCGACGAAAAGGAAATAAATCAATGGGTAAACCAGGTATCCCAACAAATAATATGGATCGCGGATCGTACCGATAAAAATGCCCCCCTTCGTTGTGTACAGAAATAAATGCGATTCACCAGCCTGCGTGACCCGGGTTGAAAATTGCCTGAAATATGGAACGTCAACATATATATCGCCGTAGAATGTATTCAGATCCGCGCTATACACGGCCATTTTTTTCTCGTCATCAGAATAGACAAGAAGTTCATTGGCGCGGTCACCATCCAGATCAGCCTGATACGGGTAAGTGTTCGAATGAAACGGCATCGGTATCTTATCCAGCACGCCAAGGTTGTCGTCAAGGACAATCATCGGGTTGGTAAGAAGTACGATCCTGTTTAGTGTCGGATGTTTCAAAATGATCGCCTCCTCGTGACGGGGGCTGCCCAACTCGCTCAGCAGACGTTCCTTTAGGATCGCGCCATCCGGCGCGCATACCGCCAGTTTTGATCGCCCCTTTGTTGAGGCCGCGCCGCCATTTCCATATACAGCCAAAAAACCGGTTCGTGTTCCTTCATTGAAGGCGTTGACAGAAATGCTGTTTCCAAATCCAGGATACTCGATCGGGGGAAATTTAAATTGCAGCTGATCATCGAAGATCATCAGCCATGAGCTATAATCCGAGAATGGAGTTTTGAAGTGGTGGTTGCCCGATGCATTGATCTGGCCAAATATTTCAGGACGTTCGTCGCCATCCAGATCCTGAAGCTGCGGGGTTCCGACGTCGATTGATGTGTACTCACTGCTTTTCAAATTGCGGGATACCAGGTCGAAAAAGTAGAGCTTTCTAGGCTCGAGTGCGTATCCGGTGCTGATCCCGAAATAAAGCTCATCTTTTCCGTCACCGTTCTGATCGAAAAAACCTGACATTGCAAGACTGGAGGTAACCTCATTTTTAAAGAGCTTAATTCTCGTAACGAAATGGTGGGTCATCAGCGTTCCCCCTTCTTCAAAAAACTCGTTCACATTGAGAAAGACCGAATCGGACTTTATCGTAAAAATGTAAACTTCTCCATATCCGTCGTGGTCATAATTACCTGTAAATAGTGGCGACATCTGCAAATGATAGTCGCCGGGAAGATTCCATTGGTCATACCAATCCCCTTCATTGTCCTGTATGGCAACCATATTGATGTAGGGATGCGATGAGCGCCCGACCATAAGCCGCTCGGTCACAGTATCCCCATTCAGGTCTGCATACAAAATGGGGAACGGATGTTCGCTTCCGCTCTCCACCACAAGGGAATGTTCTTTCGCCATTTCCGGCAGAAACCAGATAACGACCAGCGACGGCAACAAGGCAAGAAACCACGAGGATAGGGAGATACGGACAAAAGTTTTTCCGGTAATCATCTTGGTGGGATCTTTTCAAGCTCCTTGAGTTGCTGACTGCTCAGTTGGATCGCAAGCGATTTTCCGGCTCTTTCAAAGATCAGAGATTTCTTTTTCCGGTCTACGCTGGAAACAAAAGTAAAGTTGATGATGAGCGACCGCCCGAGCCTGACAAATCCATTGCGCGGTAACATCTCCTCCACCATGCCCAATTGAACAGAACAAACATGTTCCTTATCGCCCGTGTGAATGATCGAATAATTTCCATCTGCTTTGCAATAAAGAATATTCGCAGGATCGATGAAGAAGTAACCTGCCCTCGTATTAAATCGAAGCCTCGAAGCTTCTTCGTGCACCTGTATGAATTTTCCAAGTCGGCCGAAAAAATCCGGGCCGTGCTTGCGAACTTTAAAATCCACAATGCAATTGAAGAGCTCACTGCGATCAACCGGTTTAAGCAAATATCCGAACGCGTGGTTACGGATCGCGTCGAGCATGAATTCGTCATATGCGGTGACAAAAACGACCTCCGCGGTGGTACGCTCCGCGTGGAGGTCTCTCAGCAATCCAAACCCGTCCTTGTCCGGCATTTTAATATCGAGAAAGATCATGTCCGGGCTGAATGCCCTGAGTTTGTTCTTCGCATCAGAAGCAGACGACGATGTCCGAACTTCGGAAAACTGTTTCGTGTCAATCAACAATTCGTTCAGCAAGTCTACCGCTTTTTCTTCATCGTCTACGATTAGCGCTTTTAGCTTTTCCATGGGGTTGGAGAAAAAACTATTTTTAAAGCTAATAAAAAATAACCGGTTCGGGTCAGGGGCACCGCCCATTCTCTGTCACTTGTCGCGGTTTTTATAATCCACTTGCCCGACGTTGAAGCCCGCGGATTTCAATGTTCAACCGGGCCTGAATCAAACGCTTGAGGTTTTTGATTTCGCCGCCTAAATGATCATTATTTTACTTCGTCTGAGCATATTAAATGATACATTATCAAGTAGTTAAGTCGCATCAAATAAAGTAAATTGAATATTCAACTGCGGCCATACTTCCTGAGTATCCGGATCACCTTCCTTTCCGGCAAACCATAAACCGTATTGCCATTGATGCCCTTCATGGTTTCACCCGCAAATAACGCATTGACAATCGCTTCCTCAGTGGCCTGGATACTCGCACTAAATAAGTGGTTCATCCATTCGTTGGGTACCATCGTGACTTTCGTCTCTTCCGTATTGCTGAATGCGCCATCATTAGCCGTCGAAAACGTGATGAAAATATCCCCTGAAGCATTTCCCCCGATCGCACCTGTACGATTTATGGCAAGCGCAATACGTTGGCCAAGCCGTTTTAACTGATGCGGCAATAGCGGCGCGTCAGTCGCAAGTACGACGATAATGGAACCTGTTTCAGAATGTTCATCGGCCGCGTTATAGCGCTGCGCCATGGAAAATCTCAGCGTATCGACCAACTCGATGCCTACCGGCACACCCGCAATCGTAAGCTGCGAACGGCTACCGTGATTTGCCTGCACAAGTACGCCTACGGTGTAACCGCCGACATTTTTAGAAACGACACGGGATGCAGTGCCAATACCGCCTTTGAAATTATGACACATCATTCCTGTTCCTCCGCCAACTCCCCCCTCCTGCACCGGTCCGGACTTTGCACTGTCCAGCGCCTGGAAAACATGGACCGGTTTCACGTGCTGTCCATTGATGTCATTAAAAATTCCGTCATAGGTTTCGGCAACAACAGGATACGCATACCAGTAATCCTTAAAAAACGGCGCGTAATATTTATGCTCATTCATCCATTGCCACGCCGCATCGCGCACGACACCAACGCTGCCGGTATTGGTAATGAGAATAGGGGTCTCCAAAAAGCCCGATTCCGTGATCCAATGGGTGCCAGTCATGTCCCCGTTGCCATTCAGGGCATGCCAGTTTGCAAAAACGGGGGCAAACTTTCTTCCACGCGGAAGAATGGCCGTTACCCCTGTCCGGACCGGACCTTTGCCTTGCACAAGAGGACCCTCACCTTTGATAATTGTGCTATGGCCAACCCACACACCTTCCACGTCCGTAATTGCATTGAATTTGCCGGGTGTGCCTTCGAAGGGAACACCCCAATCGCGGGCGCGTTTCACCTGGCCAGGACAAGGCACAGCAACAACGATTTCAGCCGCAACCAATAACAACAGACATATGTATCTCATATCACAGACAATTTGCTCCGGTTGTTTAAAGATATACCATCAATTGAAAAATTATCAGCGATAGAAATCGCCTGGCTCAAAATTTCCATTCCCTCGTCGATTTGTTCACGCGTAATGGTCAATGGAGGTGCAATGAAAATATAATTCCAACGGACAAAAGTATGCATGCCAAGCTCTTTGATCTTTGCGGCAACCTTATTCATCACCGCCATCTGATCGGGCCTTGCATTGTAGGGCGCCATCGGTTCCCGGGTAGTTCTGTCCTTTACCAGTTCTATGCAACCCAGCAGGCCGGTATTGCGGAAATCGCCAATGCTTGGATGTTTACCCTTCAATTTCTCAACTTCGCTTTCAACGTAACGCCCCATCTCAGCGGCATTGTCAATCAGTTTCTCGTCTTCGTAGATCTTCAGGACTTCGAGGGCGGCAGCACAACTCACAGGGTGCGCTGAATAGGTGAGCCCAAGGGAAAGTACACGCTCATCAAAATGGGCGGCAATCTTGTCGCTGACAATTAAAGCGCCCAGCGGCAAATAACCACTTGTAATTCCCTTTGCCGTTGCGATCATATCGGGCACCACGCCGTGCACATCAACGCCAAACCATTTTCCAGTTCGCCCAAAGCCACTCATCACCTCATCGGCTATGAGGAGGATATCATACTTATCACATAGAGCACGCAGCTTCCGCCAATAGTCCGGGGGATATTTTATACAGCCTGAACTTCCGCTCTCGCCCTCCATCATTACAGCAGCTACATTTTCGGGCCCTTCAAATTGAATTACCCTTTCCACATGGCTGACGCACTCGCGGTAACAGCTCGTGATCTCCTTGCCCCAGGGACATCGGTAACAATACGGATCTTCGACGTGAATGATGTTCGGTACCTGCTGCGCATCCGACGGCAATTTTCGTGGATCGCCTCCCGCAGTCATCGCACCGTAGGATGCGCCGTGATACGCCCTGTATCTGCCGATGATCTTATGACGTCCGGTATAGAGACGGGCAAGCTTGATGGCATTGTCGACCGCTGATGCACCGCAGACAGTGAACAGGGTTTTTGTAAGGTTGCCGGGTGAGATTTCCGCAAGTTTCTTTCCAAGTTCACCGCGCACCTTTGTTACACAGGAAGGCGTGACGTAGCTTACCTCCTCCATTTGCCGCACCACCGCCTCCGTTACGCGCGGATGTCCATGACCTATGTTGACATTCATCAGGCCAGAAGAGAAATCAAGATACTTCCTGCCGTCATAATCATAAAGATAGACACCCTCAGCGTGTTTGATCGCCAGCGGATCGATACCTTTCTGTTTGCTCCACGAGAACAAAGTATACGACGTGTTCTCGTCAACCACCTGTTGTTTTTCTGAGATTTTTACGCCTTCGTCTTCCATATCACCACGGTCATTTAATATTTGATCAGCTCATCCAGTTAATGCCTGCTTCCGGGTTCCATTTCACCGTTGTCTTCTTAAGCTTTGTCCAGAACTGAATTGAGCTTTTTCCGGTGATATCCCCTACCCCAAATTTGCTTTCATTCCATCCGCCAAAGGAAAATGGTTCGCGCGGCACAGGTACGCCAACATTGACGCCGATCATTCCGGCGCTGGCCTTTTCCATGACATACCTGGCGTAACTGCCATTTTGGGTAAAAACACTCGCTGCGTTCCCATATGGATTTCGGTTTTCAATCTCCAGTGCTTCGTCGATCGTTTTTGTCCGGATGATACTGATTACCGGACCGAATATTTCCTCCCGGGCCACATCCATTTCCGGCCGAACGAAATCAATCACGGTAGGACCAACGTACGATCCGCCCTCGTGCCCCTCAACCCTGGCATGGCGACCATCAACCAGAATTTTTGCTCCCTGACTTTCCGCTTTTGTGATAAAATCTTCAATCCGTTCTTTGGATTCTTTATTGATCACCGGGCCAAGGTTTTTACCCGGAATAATTTTTCTGACTTCATCACATATTTTTTCGATGATATGGTCGACGTCACCAACGGCGATCATTGCGGATGCGGCCATGCAGCGTTGTCCGGCGCAACCGCTCATGGAGGCAGCCACATTTTGTGCTGTCATCTCCGCTTTGGCATCTGGCAGGACAACGAGGTGGTTCTTGGCCCCGCCCAGGGCAAGACAACGTTTATAATTTCCGGTAGCGCGCGCATATACAATCCTGGCGACCTTCGTTGAGCCGACGAATGAAATTGCTTCAATACCGGGATGGTCGCAAATAGCGTCGACAACGTCGCCCGTCCCATGAACGATGTTAAATACGCCGTCGGGCAACCCAGCCTCTTTCAGCAGCATGGCAATTCTGCCCAGCGTCAGAGGCACTTTCTCGGAAGGTTTGATAACCATGCAATTGCCCAGGGCAATCGCGTTTGGAATTGACCAATTCGGAACCATTGCCGGGAAGTTGAACGGTACGATCGAAGCCACAACGCCGAGTGCCACGAATTCCGTGCGGCATTCAACTCCTTTACTCACCTCCTGGATCTCGCCGGTCACCAGTTGCGGAAGTGAACATGCAAACTCCGTGAGCTCAATACACTTCTCAACTTCGGCGACGGCCTCGCCGACCGTTTTACCGTTTTCTTCACTAATTAGTTCCGCAAGTTTTTTGCTTTCGCGTTCCAGTAAATGTTTATACCGGAAAAAGACCTGCGCACGTTCCCTGATCGGTTTTTTGCTCCACTCAGGAAAAACCTTTTGTCCAGCAGCCACCGCGTCGGCTACGTCTTTCGGCGACGATACTGGCACCATCGAAAGCAGTCGGCCATCCAATGGTGAATGCACCGGCAGCGTCTCCTTGCTGTGGGGAATCGTAAAAAGTCCATTGATAAAATTCAGGACAGCCGGGTATTTCGTCGAAACTGACATGCTGCAAATTGTGCATTTATTGCAATCCCAAAATACCATTTTTTCAGTAATTTTGCCTAATATCGTCATTCTTTTTAGTGTTGATCAAATTGTAATGCGTTGAAACCAAAAAAGGACCTCGCCGTTCTGGATGAAATTGATTTTGCGATCTTGTCATACCTGCAGCAGGATGGAAGGATGTCGTTCACGGTTATCGCCAAAAAGCTCAAGGTCTCGATCGGCACGATCCGGACGCGATTTAACCGGCTGATCTCCGATGGCACCATTAATATTGTTGGCCGTGTAATCCCGGAGAAGGTGGGATTTCATTCCTATGCGCACATTGCCGTCTATGTACGACCGGCATCATTGAAAGAAAAGGTCGCGCAACGAATTGCAAAAATGCCCGAAGTAAGCTTCCTCGCTTCAACATCCGGAGATTATGATCTGGAGGTGGACGTCATGTGCAGGGATAATGACCACCTTCTGGAATTCATCGACAGCATCTCCTCCTTTGAAGGCGTTAGCCAGACCAAGAGCACAATCTATTTCAAAGTGTATAAATACGCACAACCGGATCTAAAAATGCTAAAAAGACGTGAAGCGCGTTCGCATAAAGGATAAATCGGGTCTTTTAGAGGCGACGGATCAAGATTGACAAGAGCAGTTTTTTTCTCGCTCATCTTTAAGACAGCCTATCGATTCACCTGTACCCAACCTTTCAAACTTTTTGTGCCGGTAGTCAGGTGATAAAAATAGATCCCCGTTGCCAGACCCCCGGCGTTCCATTCATTTTTATAATCGGCTTTCCGGTAGACTTTGCCTCTATATCCTGAAAGACTCCTCTCACGAAACCAATCAAACGCCTATTTTCAGATCCTACGGCCAACGACCTGCGATCAATGTTTTGTCATCGCACCGCGCTGCTCATAAAGCCTCAAAATGACAAAGCCATCGTCATCAGTTGTGACCAAACCATCGGCTTTTCCCTTGAGCTTTTTGGCCTCCTCAATAAATTCAGGATAGTTTCCAAAATCCTTCTTCAGGTTCGCCAGCGTTAGCCTGTGGATTGGTGTGGTGAGGTCGGTACTGTAGAATATCTCGTTACCACTGACGAAACCAGACGAATAAATGATCAATCCCCCCGCCTGTTCGATTTTGTAATAATCCTCCTGGGCATTCAACTCGCGACCACCTTCAAAGTACCGATAGACCTTTCCACAATTCTCATAACCGTAAATGCTGCCCGGAGGAAAGGTCAATGACATGTGGGGGGCCGTAAGTTTCAATGTAAGCGTTGCGTCCGCCGGAAAGGCAAAGCTCAATTTGTTCCCATCGGCTTTTGTATCGATCCGGTGCGACAGGCGGTTTTTAAGAAAATCCTCCTGGCTCACAAACACACCGGCATAGCACGGTTCTTTTTCCTGCCCGTTCAGGTTCACTGGGAAAACAAGAATTGCAAGCACAAAAATGAGTATCCTCATATGCGTTTGATCAAAGACCATCCGGCCAACCCCATGACGTTATTTTTTTCGAGCGACATTGCTGCGTTCAACGAGTGTTGCATCTATTTTTACAAGGACCTTGTCTTCCGTCATCTCACGACCAAGGATGGTTGGTCTTTCAATATTGAAATCTTTCAGTCTGACAAAAAATTCTGACTTGAGCGTCACACTTCCTTTTGTGACAACCACGGTTCCTTCTTCTTTGATATTTTTCGTAACGCCGTGTATCGTCAGCTTTCCGACTGCTGTGGCCGGATATGTTCCAGGCCGCTTATAATCGATATCGCCGGATATTTTTCCTTTAAAACCCGCGGCCGGGTATTTCACAGCCTCCAGGTAACTCTTCTCTGCATCACGACCCATCTTCTTATTTTTGAACCGAAAATCAGCCATTGACGCATTCACCTCAAGTCCGCCGGTTGATCTATCCAAGACAAATTTTGCATTGTCATTGCTGGCGTCGACGTCGGAAATTGGCGCCTTGGAAAAAAATCCGATATAGCCCCTGTCCGTCGCATACTCGTCCTGAGCGCCTAATTTCGAGGTGGTTAAAAGAATCCCCACAATTAAAAGCATCCGCATTTTCATAACAGTTTTTTTATCCAGTTGCAATAACAGGCATAAAAAACATACCTTCATATGAAAATGAATCAGCCGTAAAATCCCCGACGGGCAAGCTACGGTTGGACAGATACTCGATCAAAAAGGGCTTAGCAAAGGCTGCTAAAGAAATTTCAACCATCCCTTCTCTGGATGGCTCAGTTTATAATCGGCATACCGGCGGCAAAGGAAATACAATACGATGACATCGATAGCGAATACCAAGTACAGCGTCGGCAAACTCCACCTGAACTCTTGTGGGACGGCGGCATAAGGAGCATAGGTATACCAATCCTGATTTATAGCGCCATTGGTCACCTGATTTACGATCAGGGCACTGACGTGAATCAACAAGATGTGAGCAGGTAATAGAAGAATGGAACGCGCCCAAACATTACAAGTACATTGCTGACAGTTCCTTTTGCTTTCTCGACAAATGGAAGCAGCAAGATCATTGGCCCCAATGTCATCATTAGGAACAGCGCCGAAGCGGGATATTTGTTTTGGTTTAGCAGCCTGAACAGGAACGGCGCATCCGCCGATGGATTGTTGATGCTTACGAGACTACCTATTACGAGATAAAGAAGAATCGCCGATGTGCCGATCGCAATACAGATCTTCCTTTTTCGCTCAAGGGACATAAGCAAAATCGTCCCAAAACCATAACCCGCTGAAATGACTCCGATCCACGGGACAAATGAGTAGAGAACAGAGATTCCCTCAAATGTTTCGTTGCCGGATGGATAAATGAATTCCCAAAACCGCGAAAAGGTATCTGATCCGATTGCCTTTGGGACAAATCCGAAGAGGCCCTGTAAAAGGATAATCGCAAGTCCCGTGAGACCAATGACCGCTGGCCGGAGCCAGATCATTGCAGCGAGTCCAACCATGCACCATCCAAGCATCCAGATCACGCCAGCCAGAACAAACTCGGAATAGTTCAGATTAAATGTCCAGAAGAAACGTATAACCGTCAGCTCGAGAATCACAAGCATGAGTCCCCGGGTGACGAGAAATCGCGCCAACGTGGCCTTATCCTGGATCTTCACTCCGTACAAAAACGCGCTTGTGCCTGCGAAGAAAGCAAAGCCAGGTGCACAGAAATGCGTTATCCATCGCGTAAAGAACACCGCCGCATCTGGCCCTCCCGGCGGCACGCCCGAGTATACACGTACATGGTCGACAGCCATTAACACCATCACCAGACCACGAAGAAAATCGACGGCCTGAATCCGTGTTGCTGTGTTAACGCCGGCGTCCATCTGGCGCTCAACCGTCATAGGGTTTGACAAGGTTGCCATAAGCGATTGATTGGTTACGGGAATTTCTGAAAATAACGCCAAGAATAAAAACACACCGTTGATGCGGTCGACATGGTGGTGGGCACGAAAATAAGCCGCCTCGCGCGTCTGTCGAAAGGCTCTTGGGAAGGTTTTCAGGTGCGAGACATATCTTTATTCACGAAATGGCTTGTCCAGGATCAGATTTCGTCGCAGGTCCTGATCAACTTCTGCTGTTAGGACAATTACGAATTTGCCGCCAGAAATTGCCAGAGGGCTTTTGAATTCCGGCGCCCTTAACCCCGTCATTCGGTCCGCTGGCCTGGGATAGGCACTTCGTCACCTCGATTGACCAGGGACGGTAACAGTAACGGAGATTGCATCAAAACCCATGAAAAACCCATAAAATTATGCGGCATCCTATGGCACCACGGCTCTTCGGCACGCGATTTTCCTCTCAGCAACTTAAAAACAAATAAAATCGTTATAACTATTACCAAACAGCCTTTGTAGGTACATTTGTGAATATGAATAAAATTGTCAGGAGCTGGAGAGAGCAAAAGATTCTACTCAAAAGAATATTTCCGGTCCTTTCGGATGAGGATTTCGCGTTTGAGGACGGGAAAAAGGAAACCATGATGCAAAAACTCGAGCAAAAACTCAACCTTTCGACCCCCGAACTGGAATCGGTTTTTGCCCAGCTACAACTGTTATGAGCATTTGCGCTTGCCGCAAAACAACCCGGTCAATGGCCCTGGCGTACAAAGAATTACCCAACCCTGCCTTTTTCGCAATACCGACAAAATCAGAGGCCTTTATTACTTCAGACAATGACAAACATCAAAATTGATAAACCAGGGGAAGGCGTTTTTATAGTGAAATTCATTGGTGCAAATCGCGCCGCCGCTGAAAAGGAGCTGCAGGAATTTATCGGGGGCAAAAAATTTACCCGTTACGTCGATCGTTTCGATCCCAACAATCAGATCATTGAAATTCATGAAGTGCTGGCAGAGGCGAAATAGTCGCTCACTAACCCGGTGACTGGAGATTCAGCTTTGCTTTAACCTAGAAGGTCGCCCTCAGCGCAATTATTAAATTCCTTCCCGGCGCCGAGATTCCCGACGAATACGGACGGTACCGCTTGTTCGTAATGTTCTCGACACCACAATTTACTGCGATATGTTTACTAACCTGATAGGACCCCTTGAAGTTTAAAGTGAGCCACGTCGGCGAGTACGGGTTTCCGTTTTCATCCTGCGCATACAAATGCCGGTCACCACGCTCGGTCAATGCCAGATCCTCATATCGGATCGCGCCGTTGTAGGTCGCATACAGATCACCTTTAAAATGTTTTTTTGAGTAAACAATGTGCGTCGATCCGAACATGGGTGCTACATGTGCCGGTGAGAAATCATTTCCGGTTTCCGGATCCTTTTCGCGGCCTTTCTGATAATTGAAGGTCGACGACACCTTTAACCCTTCTCCGATCAGCCATTCCACACTGGCTTGCACGCCACCAACTTTCACCTGGCTGATATTCTGCAAAGAGAGCACGCGGCTGTAGACGCCGTCATAGTCAATGCTATCCTGTCCATCAAAAGTGTCCGGACCCCTGGCGATGGCGTTATCAACAATGGTGTAATACAGAGACAGATCAATTTTGACGTTGTCTCCGGCAAATCCGGCAAGACCCGTTTCGGCGTTGTAAGCACGTTCCGGCTCCAGCCCCTCGTTCGGAACAACAACATTACCTGGCTGGGAATCAAAAACCTTCCCTATATCATCGATATTTGGCGCACGAAAACCTGTTGAAAGATTCGCATAAAACTTCCACGATGAGGAAGGATTATAAATCAACCCGGCGCTCCAGTTCATCGCTGGGTTCCGCAGTGTAGTTTCCGTCATCGGAAAATTCAGAAAAGCCGGGTCAAACCTGGCGAAGGTAAATACGTGCGTAAACCTGCTGCTGAGATTGATCACCCACCTTTCCGATGCTTTGATTTTTAGGCTCGCATAAGCCGCATAAGTTCGCCAGTCGGAGCCATCCGGATACCGCGTCGAGGTCTGCGTGATCTCTCCGGTGCTTACATTCACCCGGTTGGCACGGGAACCAACTTCATTGGTGATAAATTCGGCTCCGTAATAAAAGCCAAGCGTTTCACTTAGCTTCTTATCAAGATCAAGATTGAATGAAAAGGCCTTGACATTTTCCCACCGGTTTGTCCTGCGGTCACTCCCGAAAAGCCTGCTGTGCCTGCTTTCCCCGAAATCCTGGTATGCGAAAACAACCCTCGAGTGGTCAAATAGAGATGAACGTTTATTGAAATCAAATGTAAGGGAGTTCATCATCCATCGCTGTGGACCGTAGTACCATTCAGCATTCGCGAGACCGCCCCCTTCATCCGTCAGGATAAGTCTGTCATAACGCGAATAATCGGAGGTTTCGGAAAAATGAAATGCGTAAATACCACTCCACATCTTTCCCCGGAAGGCGATCTTTTGCATCGCATTAAACTGACCATATCCCGTGGGCACCTGCAAATTCTTATCCGTGTTTTCGACCAGAACATCTTCATTATTTTCCCGAATGACATAACTCCTGCGGGTATATTCCTCCAGACCAGATCGGCCCATCCGCAGGTCATCGTAATCCGAGTAGCTGACGCTTGAAACAAACGCCCACTTTTTCAATCCGATCCTGAGATCGAAATGCGCTGTCATTTCATTATTCGCCGAAGCGTAACGCGATAAAGCATTTCCTTTAAAAGACGGTTTGTCATTTTCGGAAAAAACCGGCTTGAGCGTGTGAAAGTCCATCACGCCTCCAATGGCGTCGCTGCCATAAATGACGGAACCAGGTCCAAATATCACTTCTGCCTCCTCGATCGAATTCGCGTCCAATGATATCACATTCTGAACGTTTCCGCTGCGAAAAATCGCGTTGTTCATTCGAACTCCATCCACCACGAGCAAAACCCGGTTTGTTGAAAATCCTCTCAGCATCGGGCTGCCGCCTCCCATCTGGCTTTTTTGGACAAAGACGTGTTGAGACAAGGTTAAAAGATCCGCTGCCGTTTGTGGATTTTGAAACTTTAAAGCGGAGGCGCTGATTGTTGAAATCTTGTTTGGAACCTCAATCAGACTTTGCTCCCACCGGTTCGCCGACACGATGATCTCGTTCAGGTACTCGGTCCATGAGGTTGTATCTTCCTCGACCTGGGCATGTCCGCAATAAAAGCAGACAACCAGGCATAGAATTAAAATGCTTTTCATTAATACGATTGTCGGTCAGTATAAAAAGATTGTCTCCTGCAACGGGTCGCCGCAGGTTCCGGAAACGGAAATATCAGAACACCAGATTCCAGGGAGGTGGACTATCGTTTTCCGTTATGGTGGTAATGGACGAAAAAAAGTATCGGGATGTTGGCGGTGTATCGCAACCCGCGCTTGTAATGCGATTTTCGGATTCAGGAACAAGAAAGATCAGGCTTAGGAACTGAGTCACTCCTTGCGGAATACTTTCAGTTTTTTTCAAAGGACTGGCGATGACGCGTTCTAACAAGCTGAGCAGGCCATCTTCATCTTCGTCGTGAATGCAATAAATTGTGACGGAATCTGAAGCAGTGCTTTTTCTTGCAATGTCATACATTTTATGATTCACGCGCACTTCATTTTCCCCGACACGCGATGACAGGTACTCCGTTCTTGAAAGCTTCAGGACCTGCAATTGTTCGTCTGGTGTGTATTTAAGGGCTTCCCTGCGCTCAAGGTGAATTCGTTGCAGCATGACGATGTAATACACGTAAAACCCCGCTCCATTTGTCAGGATGATGAACAGGAATAATATCGCCGCGCTTTTTTTCACCTCGCTAATTTAGAAACTCCTGATTAAAGCATAAAAACCCGCGTTCGTTACAGGGCAAAACCGGCAATTGAACGTCGAAAAGTACTTGCGGGTGTAATAAAAAATCCAATCCCGGACTTTCAGGATCTGTTTTTCAAAAGTAAATTGAAAATGCCTGTCAATTACCAGGAAAATATGGAATTAGAGCGCGAACTCGTTATGGAAGAGCCTTATGTCAGGGTCTATTATCTGCCCGCAATTAAACTTGGCAAAGTCGTCTGGAGCGGTTCACCGGCTAACCTGGCTGAATACAAGAAACCCTTTGTCTTCCTTTTGAACTACGCGGCGACCCACCGCGTGCATTATTTCATGTCGGATATCACAAATCAGGGTGTGGTCGGTCCTGAAAACAGAAAGTGGTTTGAAAGGGAGGCGATCCCCGCAGGAATAAAGGCAGGTCTCAAAGCTTCGGCGATCATACTCAACGATGCAAATGTTTTTAAGCGGTACTATATAAATGCCATTCTTGCAATCAATAATAAAACCGGCAACCCTGCCAGAATTTTTGCGACGAGTCTGCCGCGCTGGAATGGGTGAAAACATTTGAACCGGTTGAAGTACCAGTCTGATCCCGGCGGTTAGAGTAATTTTTGTAACAGAATCCTGTATTCTTCTATTTGTCGCCGCTCTTCAACACCGATAATTGAAAAGCCGTTGTGAATCGCGAAGGCCAGCATTGCCTTGTGTTTGTTGCGTGTTTTAAAAACTATTCGCTGATAACCGCTTTGTTTTGCCCAGGCTTCCTGCGCGTCCGCCAGCGCTTTTGCCACGTGGTGTCTGCGATATTCAGGCAAGACCCCTCCCATCCAGCTATAAAATGATCCATCTCCGTATTTATCATAGCCAGCCTTAAAGCCGGCAGGGTTACTGTCCATGAACGCGACAAGGATCAGCGATTCCTTCCCTTTCATTCTTTGGTGATATTCATCCGCCGGATATGGAGTCACCAGCTCAGGAATTGCGTGGGCCAGCGCGGAGACAGTCTCTATGTCCGACATTTTTATCTCGAGCTTCATACGCTATTGTACCCAAAATTTCCACCAGCTTTCAACTTTCAAACAAATTTCAAACTTTCAATCTGAAACTTTAAACTACCTTCTCCCCGCCATATAAAACACCAGTTTGCCTCCATTAACAATATCCCCATGCGTAAGGTATCGGCGGTCGAGAACTTTGCCGTTCAACTCGACCTTCTGCACGTACACGTTCCTGTCGCTCTGGTTCCTGGCTTCGATCTCAAAGACTTTGCCGTTTTCGAGGTTGATGGATGCAGCGTGGACAGCAGGACTTCCAAGCGCATACTGGTCTGATCCCGGCGCAACGGGATAGAACCCGAGTGAACTGAAAATATACCACGCGCTCATTTGTCCGCAATCATCATTTCCCCCGAGGCCATCGGGTGTTGCCTGGTATTGCTTTTTCAGGATCATACGCACACGCTCCTGTGTTTTCCAGGGTTGGTCCGTCCAGTTATAAAGATATGCGGCATGGTGCGCGGGCTCGTTGCCATGAACGTAATTCCCGATAATACCCTCGCGCGTAATATCCTCGGTATGGGCGAAAAATTCATCCGGAAGGTGCATCGTGAACAACGAGTCGAGGTGGGTTGTAAAACGTTTTTTACCCCCCATTATGCGGATCATTTCTTCGGGGTCGTGCGGCACATAGAGGCTGTAGTTCCATGCATTTCCTTCGATGAAGCCCTGGTTGTGGGTGCTTAACACATCGAATTCCTTTCTGAAGGATCCATCACTCAAACGTGGACGCATATAACCCGTCGAAACATCGTAGACATTTTTCCAGTATCCCGACCGTTTGATGAATTCATCATAGATCTCCTGACGTCCCAGTGTTTTCGCCATTTGCGCAATACACCAGTCGTCATAAGCATATTCGAGTGTTTTCGACACCGATGAGCTGTTCTTGTCCTCCGGAACATACCCGCTTTGCATGTAGTACGCGAGGCCGTCGTAACGTTTCTGGCGGGCGGTCGCGACACAGGCTTCGAGAAGCTTGCCCTCCTCATCGGGAATATTTCCCTTGACCAGTGCATCGGCGATCACCGAAACACTGTGGTATCCGATCATACACCAATTCTCATTGGCGTGATGGGACCAGATCGGAAGCATTTTCAGTACGCTTTGATCATAGTGCGCCTTCATCGACCGCACCATATCCGCGTTTCTCGACGGTTGGACAATATTGAAAAAAGGATGTAACGCCCGGTAGGTATCCCACAAGGAAAACGTAGTATAATTTGTAAAACCGTCGGCCTTGTGGATGTTCTGATCCAGTCCGCGGTATTTGTTATCGGCATCCATGTAAGTTGTCGGTCCCAGGAACGTATGATACATCGCGGTATAAAAGTTCACCATATCGTCTTTGGAGCTGGTCTTTACGGTGATCTTTTTTAATTCATCGTTCCATAACCCCTGACTCTGCTTTTTTACGCGATCAAAATCCCAGCCCGGAATTTCTTTTCTCAGGTTCTCCAGTGCACCCACCGTGCTTACCGGTGACAACGCAAACTTGACTTTGATCTTCTCCCCATCCGCGGTATTGAAGTCAAAGTGCATCCTGATCTTTTCGCCCGCGATATCCGGGAAGTTTTTCGTCTGATCAAATTTTCTCCAAAAGCCGCGGTAAACTTTGGGCTTGTTAAAATCCTTTGCGCCATACTGGTAAAAAGGTTTTGAAAATGTCATTGCAAAATAAACCGTTCTGGTTCTCGCCCACCCGTTTGTTTGACGGTAGCCGGTGATCAGGGTATCGTTTTCGACACGAACGAAAGTCCAAACATTTTTATCCTCATGATTATAAATCCCGTACATCAGGTCGAGGATGATGTGTGATTCCGTAGAAGCCGGAAACGTATACTGGTGAAAACCCACCCGGTTGGTGGCGGTAAGCTCCGCCATAATATTTCCGTCCTGAAGCTTTACGGCGTAATAACCCGGCTCAGCCTGCTCATCCTGATGACTGAACTTCGAACGGAAGCCGCTTTGAGGATCCTTTTCGGTACCCGGATTCATTTGAAGTTTCCCGACGGTGGGCATGATTAAAAAATCCCCGAGGTCGGAATGACCGGTCCCACTGAAATGTGTATGGGTAAATCCGACGATGGTTTCATCATCATACTGATAACCCGCGCAATATTTATAAACTGGCGGATTATACTTTCCCTCGGCTTCGTAAGGAATCGTGTCGGTCTCCGGACTTAACTGAACCATTCCAAACGGCACGGTAGCGCCGGGGTAAGTGTGGCCCATTTTATGAGTACCGATAAACGGGTTGACATATTGGGTGAGATTGCCGGGCGATGTTTGAGCCACGAGGGCGAAAGGAGCTGGCAAAAATAAGGCGAGTATGAGTTTCTTCATCTTGATAAGTGGCGCACAAGATGCAAAAAAAAGTGGAAATGAAATTGGTCCCCTCAGCGCCACGTTCCGTACCCTTTAATCCTAAACCTCTTTACTATCAGTTCCGCAAAGCCATCGGCCGTATTATTAGAAAGAAACGCAAAATTGAATTTCGCAACGTTGCCCAGATCCAGCTCAGTCTTCCCTCCCTTAAATTCGGAAAAGTAAATCCTGCGTGTAACAAACTTTTCCGATGCCGGCAAGACAACCCTGTTATGAACTCCCCCGTGGACACCCGTCTCACGCAGTTGCAGGACCACGTCATGATTGGACTTGTAACAAATGCCGATGAACTTTGCCTTTCGAAGATCGGTTTTTTTAGCTTCTTCACCTTCCGCCGTTGTGGGATCAATGGGGAACGAAAGCTCGCCGTATTCCCTGACGATAAATTTTACGTGAGCCAGCGTTTTTCCTTTAATCCCCACCAGTCCTTCCCTGCCCCTTTCAGGGACAAGCTGTTGCGTATCTTCATCATGTCCTGTCCGCCATTGTGAAAACCCGTCAAGGCGCAATGGCTTCTGGGCATTCGCGGAGTATCCGCCGAGCGCCATCATCGCCAGGAAAATTATCCGGCGGCAAGAATTATTCGTCAAATTCACTGGTGAGCACATGCATTCTCCGGAAAAAAGTTTGGAGGTCATCGTAGGTCCTGTCGCATATTTTTTCGTCGAGAAAGACATCGTCGTTGCTTTTTCTCAATTTACGGCACTCAAAACAGATTTCGATAAAAGCAAAAGGAACGTCCCTGGCATCGAAGAAAACGATCGCGTTGCGCGGAACATAGCACCGTATCTCGCTGACGCGGGAATCGGGCCACTTGTAACATGAGTTTAACAGGATATCTGATAAAGTGTCAGCTTGTGCGCCGGTTATCGAAACGAGCTGATCGAGACGTTCTGTATCGACGACATCGCCTGTTACCGGCACCCTCGCCACGGCATCCCTGGTGACGTTTCCCGTCAGCGCTTTGATGCCAAACGAGGCGATCTTTATCTGCGTTGCCGCCTTGAACGGAAAAACATTCTTTCGCTGGGCCGATGTGTATTTTGTTGTGGACTCATGCTGGCAGAATAGCTGCGTGCAGACAAAACAAGCAATGAAGGAGAGAAACCCACAGAATTTCAACATGAGGGGTTTTATTCCAAAGATCCAAATCATTCCTCGGAAATACAACCCGCCCCTTTCGTCTTTGGCGTTTTTACTTTAAATTACCTTAAACCTCACCTCCAAATGAAAACCACGGTCACCCTGCTGCTGATATTCACCTCCTTTACAATAAATGCCCAGGGAATTCTGTTCGCCGCAAAAGAAAAAGGTAAAGGTTACGGCTATATCGATGACAAGGGTAACTACAAGATCGAACCTTCATTTGACAAGGCTGGACCATTCTTTAAAGGAACAGCGGTGGTTCAAAAAAATAAAAAATATGGCGTGATCGATTCTACCGGAAAGTTTGTCGTCGAGCCAGTCTATGACGATGCAATCGAATATGCACCCGATGGATTTATCACCGTCAGCAAGTCGGGAAAATGGGGTGTTATCGATCAGAAAGGCAATATCACCATTCCCCTTTCGCACGATTACCTGTCCGTTGTGAAAGAAGGTTATGTGATCGGTGGCGTTATCTTCAGGAACAAATCAGCAAAAAAATTGATGGGCCGGATCTGTCCCGTGATCATGGATCTTCAGGGTACTCCGGTTTTCGAGAATGACTGTACCGACGAGCCATCGGTCGTGCTGCCGGGCACCGTTGACAAAGCAGGTAACTACAGCGAGGGTGCCTGGCCGATGGTACAGGAAGGCAAGATCGTACTGGAGGATGTTTATGGAGAAGAATTCACCGCTGTTGATATTGCAACCAACCGCCAGTTCCCGTTATACGCCGTTCAGTTTCCCGACCATTATGTGCGATTTCGCGAGGGTGTCCTTGCATTTCAGTACGCCGAAGGAGACGAAACAACCCTGGCCGGATACGCCGATACATTATCGTTCAATCCCGGCTCTCTTACCGGAAAACAAGTCCCGTTTAATTTCGAGGCGACCAAAGTGCATCCTTTCTTTAACGGCGTCGCTGCCGTAGAACTGGACGGGAAATGGTTATTCATCGACCGCGAAGGTGAAATCATTTCAAAAACAAATTTGTCCACAACAGAATATTACGCCTCTCCGCCCATGTACTTCAACGGACTCGTCGGATTCTTCAACGGTAAGGGCAAAGCGGGTTATGTAAACCTGAAAGGAGAAACCGTGATACCTTTTGAGCTGGAAGCGTATCATCCATTCGAGTGGGATGTCGCGCCGGTAAAACAAAAAGGCCTCTTCGGTTTGATCCGAAAAGACGGCACTTGGGCCGTTTCGCCGCGGTTCGAAGATATGTACGCAACGCCATGCCCGTGTTATCAGTGAGTGGCCTCGAAGGTAATTCCAGGCCAGGCTAATTCGATTCGGGTTTCGAATGTCATGCGCCAGGTTGCTGGCTCCTGGATGCAGGAAGACCCCTGTCAAGATCGGGGTCAATACCTCAACACCTATCAATCGTCATTCCAATCAGCAAATCAGCAATCGCCAAGCCAAAGGCCAAAAGCCAAAAGCCAAAGGCCAAGAGCCAAGAGCCAAGAGCCAAGAGCCAAAAGCCAAAAGCCAAAAGCCAAAAGCCAAGAGCCAAGAGCCAACCCCCATTTACAAACTCTTCATCATCAACTCCACCAAATCTTTACTCACAACCTGCGCATCAAATATGTTGTAAGTTTTTTCGAAAGTTTTGATTTCCCTGTCGTTTTTAAACAGGACCATTTTCACGGAAAAATTGTTGCCGTCATTTTTATATCGGCCCGTCAGGGCATAGGCTGCTGGAAATTCGAATGTATCGAGAAAAATCAAAGGTGAGCCTTTGCCCTGATTGGCCAATTCCGTCAGGCTTTCGTCGATCGCCTTTCCCAATCCAAGGTCATCGCGCATCCTGGTTTCATTCTGAAAGGAAGACCGTACAAAAAATGGTTTTGCTTCCGTTAACGGGATCAGTCCGCGGTCGGCAGGCTCGATAATTCCGAGATCGAATGACTCGGCACCGTATGGACTGAATACCTTCGGCTCCTGGATTCCTCCGACATTGCCCGCAAGTTTTGGAACTTCCTCTTTCGCGTAGTTGAAAAGTCGCATCACATCGACAAATCTGTTTTCGCGCAGCGCCCCTCCGCGTATCCCGCTCAAGACACTGTAAGTAAGCAATCCCTGGCCAAATTGAGTGGCCTCGTAACTCACCGCATCGGCGGCGCAGCCCGTTAAAATGTAAGTTCCCGCGCGGTCTTTCATTCTTTCCAAAGCCCGTAACGTGCTCGAGGGAACATCGCGTTTGGCGAGCATATCGTCAACAACTCTTCCGGATGCACACGCATCGAAGATCAACACCTGTTTTTGCGCGAGGATCATCTTCAGGTAGCCCGTCAGCTCCGTACCGGATATCGAGCAAGCCTCGCGGATCACGGGATCTGTAAATGAAAATCCGCGGGCCTCGGGAGTGAGGTAGAGAAAATCTCCGTCGTCTCCGCCCTGATTGGTGCCGTGACCTGAAAAGTACATGACGAGCACATCGCCCGTTTGCGCGTTGGAAGCGATCGATTCAAGGGCCCGGATGATATTCCGTTTGTGGGGCTTCTGTGTGGCATCAGCGGATTCTGAATTCAATAGACTGATGTGCATCCGGTCCTGAAAAAGACGTTTACCCGCAGTCTGCAAGGCTGTATAAAAGTCGGCGGCATCTTTCGAAGAATATTTGAGATCGAGCTGATCGTTTTCGTAGTCGGAAACGCCGACGATCAGGGCATAAAGATGAGGCGCGTAAGATCGCAGCATCTTCTCCTTCTGCGGTGCTGTATAAAATATACGTTTGACGGGACTCGCAAGGTACCCGGCCGCGTTGTGGGATTTAACACCGATAAAATTCAGATCGCCCCAGACAAGGTGCTTGTTGGTCGAAAGGTCGATCGTGACAGACACAGTTCCTTTGGAATTCTTATTTCCGGCGGTGATGAGACTACGAACATCCTCTACCGTTTCCTTGCCATTGATGAAAAGCGAAGTTTTGCCAATACCGCCTCCCTGGTCACTCAGCCTGATCGTGAGCGCTGCTTTCGTTGTATCGAGCAAAGCTTCAATATCCGGAAACAAATCGATGCGGTCCAATCCGGAAACTTCCCTGAGACGTTCGCCGGCAATGATCTTTTTGATCAGATTCGGCTCATAGAACCTTTCCTTGATCTGTTCCAGCCCGATAGTTTGGGTGCCGGAAGTAAAGTAGATCTCCGCCATTGCACCTGCAGACGCGTCAAACAACCCGGACGGATGAAGCACAACCCATTCTTTCTCGCCAAATGTGATAAGGGTCGCAAGTTCCTTGCGCGATTCAGTGTCCCATAGCTTTACCGAATTGTCGCGGCTGGCTGTGGCGAGCCACCTGCCATCGGAAGAAAACACCATCGCGACGACCTGGTCCGTGTGTCCGGTAAACGGTTTTAATTCCGTGTAATCCGGTGCGGAAAATGTGCGGATTGCATTTTGCGCGTCGCTGACCGCAAACCACGGGAGCGTCGGGTGAAATGCGCAATCGACAGGTTTGATCACAAAATGTTTTGCTGATGTCGAAAAACCCGCGACATCAAGCCCGGCGAGGTCGGCATCCATCCACGTTACGGCAGACAACATTCCCGGCATCGGGCCTTTATTCAGGTCGAGGAAATAAAGTACCTTTTCAATGCGATTGTTATAACGGGATGCTCTGCGCGCGAACTCGGAAATCGCGATCGCATATCTTGAATCGCCGGAGACAGAAATCCTTTCGGGCGACAAAGCTGAAATTGTATTCGCCCTCCTTCCCTGCACATACCGCGGATACTGCTGCGCGACAGGAGACTGAAGCCATGTTGATACCGGCGCTTCAAGAATGGAAACATCCTGAAAGGATTCCAAAGAAATCGTCACCCCGGCGAGAAGGCTGTTGCTTTTTTTGCCAAATGAATATAAAAGGGATCCCGGAAACTCGAGAAGCTGATAAACGGCTCCATCAGTTTTCTCCGAGTTGTTGATTGCGATACTGGAGTTCAGCTGTTTATAAAACGGATAAAATGAAAGCTCGTCCCAGTTTACCTTTTTAAGAAAAGTCCTTTTTTGATCATCCCTCCAGAGCAAATATTTCCTGTCAGCGCTCACGCTGATATCCGTTACCATCCCAAACGGATTCTCGTCGGCCGATGCAAGTGTATGAAGCATTGCCCCTGATTCGCGGTCCCTGAATGCAATCCTCCCCCTCATTCCTTCAACGAGTATTTTGTCTGTCGCAAATTTTACCAGCGTGCCTGAATCTGATCGTATGACTGACGCTCTTCCCGTCTCGAGGTTCCACATGTTAACCTGGTAACCAGAATAAACGAGGTGCTTGTTATCCGCTGAGAAACTGATGGAATTCGATGGATAAAGATCGAGGCCTTTCAGCACTTTCTCGCGTTTCCACGTGTCGGCGTCCGTGATGGTGATGATCGAGCCCGCTGCAGTCGCCACGCGGTTTGAAACGTTAAACGGAATTGCTACTTCTGCCCGAAGAAGATATGGGTTTGTGTCTTTCGCGCTTTTTGCGGAATAATAAATATACGGGGACATTGTCGCGTAAAGCGGCGCGTCGTATTGTAATTGGGCATACGGAATAGCGTAACGGGTCGAATCCCATGGAAGGGGCCTGGCGTACATAAAAGCACGTGCCTCTGTTATCAGCGCAAGACTGTCGTAGGTCTTTCGTAAAAACACGGCGCCCAGCCGTTCGAGCGTTAAGCCAGTGTTGTCAAACGCCTTATCATCGGTAACCGGATCATGGGCTCTCAGCCTGCTTTTCACCGGATCCCACATTGTTAGTCCGTCGTAACATTTGATCCTGATCCAGGGTGAGAGGGCCGAGGTCTGAATTTCGTCGACGAAGATGATATTCTTTGCGGCGTTGACCTGTTGGCCGGTCGCGGTGGAAAATGCATAAACGGTATTGCCGTCATCGCCGACTATGGCAAGCTTCCCGTCAGCGGAAAATGCAAGTTGCCTTCCTGATGATCCCTTCACCTTCCGAAGTTGCTTTGCAACGCCGGTCTTTGCGTCGATAAGGATGGCCATCATCGGCTCGGAAAAAGTGAAGTCGTCATCGTAGTAGTACTCGTTGCTGACAGCGGCCAGTCCGAGTAAATAGTTTCCGTCGGGCGACATTTCCACCTTGAGAAACGCCCTGTCGTCAATTGTTTTGGATTTGACGCCTGGTGACCATCGGTTGATTTGCTTGGTCTCGCCGAGCCAGTAAAAACCGTCAGCATCTTTCACTGATATCACATCCTGGTTATAGTAAACCTTGATGGAATCCACAACGGCTCCGCTTGCAACTTCCCGGATGACCCCCTGCATACCGGACCCCATTGTAACGAAATATTTTCCGGAAGAAGAAATGTAAATGGATTGTATAGGTGAATGGATCTCATCGAAGGTTTTCAGGAGCTTTCCGGTCTCGGTATTCCATAATTTCACCAGTTTGTCCCCGGCGCCCGAAAAGAGCAGGCGGTCATCCGGCGAGATCGCCAGTGTCGTGACGGGTCGGCTGTGACCCGCCGGAACAATCACTTGCAGTTTGTGTTGTTGTGCGTAACAAAAATGCGAAAACAGGAGAATTGTAAATAATAATATGCGCATGGGGTTTAAAAGAATAGATAGAAGTTATTAAATTCCTGTAATAAATGCGAATCCGGTGTTTTCAAAAATCAACTTTATCGCTGCCTTTTTGCTCGTTCTTTCATTAAAAATGCATGCGCAGGCCTCAGATTCAACGCTGTTGTATGCCCTGAAGGAGAATGAACGCATCGTATACAGGGACGAACACAGGCTGTTGATGGGCAATAACCGCATCGCTCACCTGTTGTTTCTGCAGCGTCCTTCCGGCTATTTCATCCTGTTTGATAAAAAAGAATTCGGACCCTATGAATTGATCGGTTTCACGGAATCAAACTCAAGTCTGTACGATTGGGCAGTCAAATCGAACGGACAATGGTACCAGCTCGTCCTGGATCGCGAGAAGCTATTCGGTCCTTATGAAAGCGTTGTGGATGTTTATCGCAGTTATGAGCTCCAGCCTCTTCCCGGGGCTCACTTCGGCTTCAGGGGATTTAAGAATGGATCATGGTACGCCAACATCGACGGGAAGGAATACGGACCGTACAGGGATCTCGATATCGGAACGCCATTCTTCGTAAATAATAACGGTACTGTAAGAGCGTATTTAAAGTATGACTATACGGTTACAGACAATGTTTACAAATACTTCGCTACCGGCGATTCCGTCGTGCTTGGCCCCTCTAATGAAAGGAAGAGCGCGCTGGTGAAAAAGGACAACGACCTGTATCTGAATGATGAAAAAGTCGTGAGTGACGTTGCAACCCTGGGCGTCGCAGAGGATGCCAGCGGCAAAAATTATCTGGCCATCGACGCGGTGGGCCAGGTGTTCCTCAATGGCAAAAAGCAGGAGAACATTCCAGCGGTCGAAGTCAATTACAATTATGTCTCCGCACCCTTCGGCTTTATACACGGCACAAACGAATTTTACGTGCGTGTGAAAACCGAAGAAGGCTACAAATACCACGTCAGCAATGGCAGGCCTGTTCCACCGCCGTCATCCGATCCGTACGAGATGGTGTACTTCACGAAAAATGCACAACATATCGCGTATGAAAAGAGCGCAACCATTTATGTCGATGGGAAGCCGGTTCATGCCCGCGGTTTTAGCCTGATGTACGATCCTGGCAAAGATTCTTTCTCATGGCTTTCTGTGAAAGGACGCTCGATATATCTTCATAATTTTCAACCTTGATCAGGAAGCTTTTTTTGGCGTGGCTCCTTGTGTCCATTTTCTCGCATACCAGCGCGCAGACTTATTTTGAGCTTTATCCAAAGGAATCGGCCGCGGCAATGCAATTTTATGCGTCGAACAAGCACCTCCTCGATTCAATCTTCAAACGATTCAAAGTAGTTCCTGTACAGGCATTCAGCGTTGTTGCACCGGAAGTTGGCCATTATGCGGTCTGGCGCGACGTAATGGAAACTTCGGCCATGAAACTGTTTTATGCAGAAATGGGCACGGATTACGCCGATTTCTCGACCGGATATTTTCAGATGAAAGTAAGTTTCATTGAAAAAGTGGAAGAAGCAATTGAAGCAAATGGCCCGGCAGAATTGAAAACCATTCTCGCTTATCCGATCGGAGACAAGCAAAAAATCCGGGAGGAACGACTCAGGAGAATGGAACGATTGGATTATCAGGCCTGCTATCTCGCATCGTTTTTCAGGATTATTGAAACGTCGTTAAAACCAAAAGATATACAGGAGTGCGCTGGCCTTTATAACGGCGGCTTTTGGAAAACGAAAGAAGAAGTTGCTCGTCTGCGCGCGTTAAAGTCATTTCCGTCAAAAGGCAACGTACGTCAGAGGTTTTCTTATAGCGAAATTGCAGGGTTGTATTATAAAGCGTTGACCCGATAGAAAATGTTGACGGTTTGCACTGTGGCAACCCTCAAGCTCACGGTCATAAAAACAGCCGGGAAGATTGTGACAACTTCCCGGAACACCTTGGCCGGAGGCGTGTCGGCGTTCACGAGTCGAGGCGACACAACTCCCAGGGCCCCGGGACAAACGTCACAACTGAAAGAAATCTGGATTTTGTAAAAAAACCAAAGCTCGTAAGTAGGGCGATGTCAGTTGCAACACGAAACTAAATCCGGGATTTTAGGCCCGATCCCTTTCGTTTTTACATCAGGCTTCCTATCTTTATAAAAGGAGCCCGTTTATCCGCACGTTAAGAAGTCGCGGAAGATGGGCTCTTTTTTTTTTGCACCACCTGGTGATTTGCAGCTTGCCAAACTTCAAAACACCAATATCTTTACGAGCCACCTAACCCCCTAGTATGAATTACGCGATCGACAAAAATCACGAGCTGACGGGCAAACCCGTTATTACTTCCTATCGGGCCGATAAGAACAAAGACGTCTTTAAACAAGTGCCGGACAGCATTGTCATTCACTACACCGCCGGAAGAGACGCAATGACATCGGCAAAATACCTGGCCGACCCAACGGTACAGGCATCCGCACACCTCGTGATCGCACGGGATGGATCCGTATACCAGCTTGCCCCCTTCAATAAAGTTACGTGGCACGCGGGCCTGAGCAGTTTTGGAGGGAGAAAAGGGTTTAACCAGTTTTCCATTGGAATCGAGCTGGATAATGCCGGACCGCTGACAAAAGAAGGTAACAAATATGTCTCGTGGTTCAAGGGCGTCATCCCCGAAGAGCAGGTCTTCACCGGGACACACCGCAATGAAACCTCTCCCCGCTATTGGCATGAATATACGCAAGAGCAAATCGACGCGTGTGAAGAGATCTGCCTGGCCCTTATCGCAGCATATAAGATCCGCGACATTCTTGGCCACGAGGAGATCTCCCCTGGAAGAAAAACCGACCCCGGGCCCGCATTTCCGCTCGATCGGTTCCGACAACGACTGCTCGCCCAACGCGACATCGATTCATTCCCCGCCCAACCGCTGATCGTAATGGAGGAAAAACTCAACATCCGCGAAGGCGCCGGTGTCAACTACCCAACGGTTGCCAAGCCGCTGCAACAAGGCCAAAAAGTTGTGGTCCTTGAAGAACTGAACGGTTGGTACAAAATAAAAACCGAGATCGTAGGATGGGTCAATAAGGGATACCTCGGACAATAATCAGATGAACAGGTTTATCATACTCCTATTGACAGCAATTGTCACCTTTATCCTTATTTTTTTGCTGATCAACCCTGACCTTGTCAATGAGTTCTGGTTGTTCGTCGTTGGTTTCGCCGGAATCATTATCAAGGGGTTCAAGACTTTTTTCGAAAAGCTGAAATCCGGCTTTCAGGTAGCGGGCGACAAGGCATCAGGATACTTGACCAGCTCTATAGCGTCGCCCGGCGGACCCTCCTCTCCCACGGCTCCAGAAAAGAACGTCCCTCAAAAGCCGGCGAATGTCAGCGATACAAACTTGCCTGACGACGCGTTTGACGGCCTGACTTTAACCCTGCTGCGGTATTCCGACGACGGCCAGACAACCCTGGGACTACTCTACATCGCCGACAAATATTTTTGTATCACCCTCGAGGACACGTACCGGGAAAAAAAGGTAAAAAAGGAAACGCGTATCCCCGCCGGAGTTTACGACATCAGGTTCCGGACAGAAGAGTCGCCGAAGACGCTTGAGTACCGGAAACGATATCCCGGCTGGTTCCGGTACCACCTGGAATTACAGAATGTCCCGGAATTCGATTACATCTACATTCATGTGGGCGGAAATTTTATGCACACCGATGGATGTCTGTTGGTGTCTGACAGCGCAACGATTACCGATGCCAGCACTTATCTATCGAATTCTGCTAGGACCTTCGAAAAATTATACACGACCGTTGCCAATTCACTCAATCAAAACAAGAAGGTAAGGATCGTGATCAAAGACGAAAAATGGTTTCAAAATATCAAAGCAGCCTGAGAAAAAATAAACCTATGGAAGAGAATAAAAGCAACATACACCGCAACATCCTGATCTGGTCCGGAATCGGATTCGCCATCCTGCTCGCAGTTACCACTGCAGCTGTTCATTGGGCGATGGGCGGCGAATCTTTTTTCAAAAATCTCACAGTCTCCATTATTATCAGCTGGCTGGTCGTGCTGGTCGCGTATTACGCGTGGGCCCTTTACTTTTATAATATCAACTATGGCTGGTCGGAAGATGACTGGCTGAGATTCCGGAAGGAAAAAGGCAACAATCCGGTTATTACCGAGGACGAGCCAGTCGCCAATCCCCACAAGGAAGAAACGCTGGGATTGCCTCCTGGAACTGTCAGGGGAACCGTTGCCCTTACCTTGCTGATCGGAGGGACAGCTATGACGATCGCGGCACTCAGTTTCGGAGACCGGTTAAAGGATAACGAGCTTTTGATCGACAACTTTGATTTCTTTAAAAAAGCCTTCCTGATGATGATCGCGTTTTACTTCGGAACGAAATCGCTGGAAATTCTCCAAAAGGATAAAACCACTCAGACCACCACGTCTGCGGAAACGAAACAGGAACCGTCACCGACATTCCATTTGCCCCAAAACGGCGCTGCATCCGAAGCAAAGAAGGTATTACAGCAAAATAATTCACCGGTCCAAAATGAATTTCATGATGCCCATGCAAAAGGCTGATCAGCGAAGCCTGTCGCGGCTAATGATCCTGTTCGTCGCCGGTTCCCTGATCCTAACCGCGTGCGCAGATCAGAAACGATCGCTTGCACTGGGGAAGGTCAAGGCAGCGGCGCGCCTCGCAACAACGGAGGTCCATATGACGAAAATGGTATTCGCCAGCCAAAAGCTTGAATTTCTGGGGATCATTCCCATCAACGAAGCATTCTTCGCGGCGCGGACCCACGCAACGGTGAAAGCAGGTATCAATCTCAACGAAATTAAACCGGGTGACATCGAGATCGAAGGCAATAAGATCAGTGTTACTCTTCCTCCGGTGGTAGTGGTGGACTTTATCTATCCATTCGATAAATACGAAATCGATTACTCGATTACGTCGAATGCATTTGCCAACACGATCTCATTGGAAAAACACGAAGAGCTTTACCGCAAGGCAGAACTTGAAATACGCAGGCTCCTCCCGCATATGGGTATCCGGGAAGCCGCCGAACGCAACACGCGGCAGATGATGGAGAAACTTCTCGGCAACCTTGGATTCACCGAGATCTATGTTTCATTCAAAATCGGCGAGTTTGTCGAGCAGGTTCCCCTGTCTAAAACCGAATTGAAACTGGCAAACCAATGATCTACTTAACCAAATACATCAGTCTTCTCGTACAGATCATTCTCGTCGTCGCTGCAGTTGTGGCTTTTTGCTGGTTTGACCCGTTTGACATCCTTCAAATGCGAAAGCTGCGGATGCAGCAAACCGCCGTAATGGTGGAAAACATCCGCGCCATCGGAGAATTATACTCGGCTGAATACTACGGTGAGGTGATCAAGGCCTCTAACCAGAAACTGACGGACTCCATTGCCGAAGAGCTAGCCGCGCGAAGAACTGCGATCCTGGACATGGAAAAATCCATTATCTCCGAGCTGAAGATGGTGTACGACGCTGACAAAAAAGTGTCGGCTGGCGATCTCTATAAAAGGAAAATGCAACCATTTTTCACCCGGGTCCGCAACAGTAAGAAAGAAAAGATCTACGAGAATACAATGGAAGCATTGCTGAGAACAGAAAGGGTCAGAAAAGAACTGCCGTGGATCCTTCCGAGACCCAGGTACAGTGTGATGCATTTGCTGTATGAACAAAACAGGAATGAAAAACCGGCGCCGTCCTTTATTTCTCCGGTAGCGTTGGAATCTGTGGTGGAAGATGAATATGGCTTAAAAAGAAAGGACAGCAAATTGCAGGAACGCAATCAACTCGTCATCCTGGCCCGCGGTTGGGTAAAAGCAGGAATTGATTTCAGGAATTTCGACTCCAACCACTTAAAATATCTCAAAGACAGGAACCGGATCCTGCTGACACGCCACAAGCCCAGGATTCTGAGCAAGACGATCAATCCGTGGTTCATCCCAAAAGAAAGTATCAAGGGATTTGAATACCTGATCATCGGTGACAACTACAGAAAATACACCGATGAGCGCGCGTTGTTATCGAATGTACAGCAACTGAAATCGGATTGCCTTAACGACCTGGAACAACAGGCCCTGCAGGCGGACCTCCTCGCAATTGCAAAACGGAACGCGGAAGAAACCCTTTCAAAATTCTTTTCGCTGCTGCTGGAAAAAACAATCACTGTCGAAATATTCGGACACCCGCTTGAAGCCTATCGTGCCGAATTTTCCGGAGCCGACAACAAGCTCACACCTTTCGAAGCAAAATCGATCGATTCGCTGATTTCCATTTTCGCCGATACCGCCTTTTACCAGACCACACAATTTGCCAAAGCCCTTAAGGATCTTGACCAGAAAAACATCCACACAAACCTCAAAGGTGCCGACTGGAATGTGATTTCCGTACATCATTCGATGTCCCTGGACAGTACTTATTCCGCTGTTGAAAAAATCCGGCTGGACGCCCTTGAACAGGAAGTGCAGCCCAACGATTATTTTTATTTCATGTTATTCGACAAGCAAGCCACCCTCGACTCGCTTCTGAATAAGGAGGACAATTTTAATCTGGACGCCCTCCGGAATTACGTCAATGCCGACAGCACTTCGCAATCGCAATTCAAAACGTACAGAAAAAATAAATTTGAAAAGCTCAGGAAAGCATTGAAGGAAATGTGAATCGAGGTACGAGGTAAGAGGTACAAGGTACGAGGGATGAGGAATTTCGTGTCGCCTTTGAGCCTTGTGTTGCTAATGTGGTGACCCGCAGTTGAACAACCGGCATATCCACTAAAACTCAAAAGTAAATGAAAACCGCGCCCGAAATTGAAACGCGGTGAAGCTGGAAACTGGGAACTTGAAATTAGAAACTTGGGAATTCCGGCTATCGTTGAAGAGGACGGTCTAACATCTGGCAGGCTTACACGCGCCGAACCAGGGATCAGCAACTAGAAAACAACCTGGCTAAATCCGAAGCACAATTCCGAAAAGCAGAACCCTATTCTATTGAATCTCTAACCTCAGTGTCTTCACCAGCGATCCTCCATCCTTGACGTGGATGAAATAAATTCCCGTCGCCAGTGACCTCAGGTCAAGCACAACATCCTTTTCATTCGCGCTTTGCTCCAGTACCGTTCTGCTTGTAACGTCCGTCATTTTTACATTCCGGTCTGTTGACGCGCTCTCGAATTGAATACGCGCCGCATTTTGCGTTGGATTCGGATAGACGTCCGCTGCGTAATCTTCAAAGGTCCAGATACTGGTCACAACAAGGACACGAACACTGATCTTGTCATCGGCGATGACTGCTTCGATCCGTTTTTCGGCTTCCAGGTTGGACCCTACCGTAATGTCAATTTCTGAATTTACATCCATCAGGAAGCCCGGGTACTGGATATTCATCCGGTATTCGGCCTCGGGAAGATTGGCAAATTCAAATTCACCATTCTCGTCAGTAAACCCGTACTCCACCAGGGTGAGGACTTCCTCCTTGCCACGACCGGAGGTCTCCACCCGTCTTGCACTAACCGCGGCGTTCGCCACGCGTTTCGGAGCCTCGGTCCTGCCATGCGGGTGCGGGTGATTTTCAAGATCAACTACAAATCCATTGATCACACCCTGCCCTGTAGGCTGGGCCACTGGCTCAAGCTGCGTAAGGATATCACGCCCGGTCGTATGATCTTCGAGAAACACCGTGTCGGCTTCCTCCCAATACAATTTATTGGCATAATAGGTCGGCAAAGCACGTGGATATAAAGCTCTGTCGGCTAAACCGAGGATCAGATACTGACCAATAACAACATTTTCAAACATGTAGGCCCCGGTGTTCAGAATATCTACGGCCGGAATGGTATCAAATGCTCCTGTCGTCGTGATTTTGAAAAGATAAACCTTACCCGCCGTCGCCGCCGTGGCCTGCTCTGAATAAAGGGTGCCTGAAATATCTGCCACAACAAAGACGGAAACCGGCTGTGTCGAAAGTGTCAGGTTGGGTACGACGGAATTGGTTATCGCGCAAACATATTGGCCCATTGCAGGCCGTAGGGCGTCCGTTATAGTAAATGAACTGGCGGTGGCTCCTTCGATATTCGTGCCGTTCAATTTCCATTGGTAAATGTTGTTGCTTCCGCCTGCCGTGGCCGTTATTTGTTGAGAGGTGTGCACGCGGACTTCAAGGGAACTGGCAACCCCGATGGGCTTCTGGCTCGCATAATTGAATCCCGCAATACTGATGTTCGGCTCCAGCGATTCAAATTGAAGGTTGTTACCCGAAACGTTTAGCGAAGTCAACGAAGACAATGAGGTCAGATTGGGCAATGCAGTGATTGAATTGCCGGATAAGTCAATGGCGGTGATATCGTATAAAGTGGTCAATGACGCAGGAACCGCACCTTGAAGGTTGTTATTGGCGAGATTGAGGGTTGTGACATCGTTACCTGTAACGCCTACGCCGGACCACGTTGAAACATTCCCCGTCAGCCAGTTCGTTTTCACCGTCCACGATGATCCTCCTGTTGCATTGAACAAGTCCACAAGCGCAAGCGAATCGCCCTCAATACCAATCTGCTCCACCATCACGAGAACCGGTCGGGAATAAAGCTGCAGGCCCGTAGCAATGGTGTTTGTAATCGCTAGACGCCATACGCCGTTGTCGGGAAAGACAGCAGGCCGTTGAATTGTATTGGACGTTTCACCCGGGACATTGGAGCCGTCTTTCTGCCACTGATATACATTCGCTGTACCTCCCGCGGTGAACTGGAGGAAAAGCTCCTGTCCTTCAACCAAATTGACTGTATCCGCGACGCCAATTTCAGCCTGGGGCGAGTAAATGAACCCGGGTATACCCGCATTCGGTTCAAGATCTTCAAACGTCAAACGGTTATTGGCAACATTCAGCGACGACAGCGCCAAGAGGTTGCTGAGATCCGGCAATTGTTCGATAATGTTTCCACCGACATCAATTGAAATAAGGCTGTCAAGGTCTGCCAGCGCGCCAGCATTTCCTTTCAATCCGTTAGCTGGTAGTGCCAGGCCTGATACCCTGCCCATGTCCAATGACACACCTTCCCATGTTGCGAGCGGTCCGGTGAGCCAGTTCGAGTCATTCGTCCAGTTGGGTCCATCAGTGGCGTTGTAGAACGTTACAAGTACAAGAGAGTCAGCCGGATTTCCCTGCTCATAGGTGGTCACGCTGACTGTATCGGAGTTTACAGACACACAAACGCCTCGGGCCCTTAACCGGAACTGGTAAGTTTGGCCCGGATCCAGACCCGAGACAGTTTCGGTAGTATCGCTGACGACCTTATTTTCATATCCCGAAACAAAAGTTGAGAAGGTGTTCAGCGAAACGTCAAGCTCGTATGTAGTCGCTAATGGCTCGGAGCCCCATGTGACCTTGAAACTATTTGTGGTAACGTCAGAAGCCACGCCCGTAACAGTTGGAACGGAACAAGGATTGACAATGACTTCCACAGGAGTCGTGTAAAGCACCAACCCTGTCGCGACAGAATTTGTGATCTTGAGGCGCCACATGCCATTGTCGGATAAATGCGCTTCACGTTGAAGTGTATTCGAAGTTTCACCGCCAACATCAACGCCGTCAAGTTGCCACTGGTAAAAGTTGGACGCCCCACCTACTGTGTATTGCAGGTAAAGCTCGTCGCGTTCATATAATGTAATGGTATCACCAACTCCTATTGCTGACTGTGGCGAATAGCTGAAATTCGCAATGCCAACATTCGGTTCGATGTCCTCAAATGTAAGGCTGTTATTAGCAATGTTCAGATCCGTCAGGGTGATCATTGCGCTGAGATCGGGAAGTTGCACCAATGAATTTCCGCTCAAATCGAGGTAGCCCAGGCTGTCGAGTTGCGATATTTGCACTGGGACCGTACCATTTACGCCGTTGTTTGGAAGAACAAGGGCGCTCACCCAGCCCCCCTGGTTTAAGGTTACGCCATGCCATGTCGCAACTGGTCCGGAGAGCCAATTGGAATTGTTAGTCCAGTTTGCGCCGTCAGTATCATTGTAAAACTGAACGAGGACCAGAGAATCGGCTGCAACGCTTTCAGGGTATGTCATTACTGTGACCGTGTCGCCCTGGACAGACAGGCAGGAGCCTTGCGATCTCAGCCGGTATTGATAAGACGTGTTCGCCAGCAAGCCGGACACAAGCGCTGTTGTGTCGGCGACTGGTTTATTTTCAAATCCCGAAACGAAGGTCGCAAAATTATCCGTCGATACATCCAGCTCATATCCGCTGGCGGTTGCGACAGAATCCCAGGTAATACGGAAACTGTTTGTGGTCAAGTCAGTGACATTGCTGACAGGAGTTGCGATGTTGCAAACCTCGAATTCGAGTGTCTGCGTGATTCCCCAGTAACCATTCGAATCTTTTGCGCGAATAAATATTTTGTGATTGCCCTCTTGCAATGTGTCTGCCGGGACAATAATGCTTTCCATAATTGACGCCGAAGGAGAGACGGTCACCAATGTGCCGCTGCCTATGCCCGGATCGCTGTCCACGGCGTATTCAATAGCCACAACATTACCTACGTCTTTTACGAGCACGAAGGAGTTTGTGTGGACAAAGCTCCAGCTGCCGGATGCATCTTTGGCCCGGACCTTTAGAGAATGGTACCCCGGTGAAAGGGATGAAACATCTGCGCTAAAAGCAATGCTGACAGACGGCCCCGGAGTAAATAAAACGGGAGTTGCCAATCCAAAACCAGGGTCAGAATCGAAGAAATATTCAATCTGCGTAACGTCAGGAAAACCGACGTTGATCTTGGTAAAAGCAAGGGCATGTGTGAGGCTCCAGCCACCCGTTGCATCCTTTGTGCGCATGTTGAACGTGTGAAGTCCCGTCGGCAGGCTGGAAACATCCGCCGCAAAGGTGGTACTGACACTGGTGCCAGGTGTTATCGCAACAGGGGTGCCTGATCCGAATCCGGGATCAGTATCAAAGAAATATTCAGCCTCGGTAACGTTAACAGAGCCTGCAGATCCAATAATTAGCGGAAAGGTATGGGAAAGACTCCAGCTGCCCGAAGCGTCCCTGGTTCGGAAATAAAAATTGTGGATGCCATTCGAAAGGCTGGAAACATCGGCAACGAAGGCCGTGCTTACGCTCAGGCCTGGGGTTATGGCAACGCTGGAGCCCGAACCAAATCCCGGATCCGAATCAAAGAAATATTCGGCTTCGGTAATATTGGCCACGCCTGTTGATCCTATGATCAAAGGCCGGGAATGTGTAAGCCCCCATGTGCCACCTTCGTCCATTGTGCGGACATTGAGCGTGTGCACGCCATTAGAAAGTGAATTTACATCTGCCGTAAATGTTGTCGTGAGCGAAGTTCCGGGAGTTATCGCCACGGATGTACCCGCGCCAAGACCAGGATCGGAGTCGTAAAAATATTCGAGCTTTGTTATTTGAGGGTTGCCCGTTGCAATATTGATGATGGGAAAAGAACGGGTGTGACTCCATTGACCTGCAGAGTCTTTCATACGAATGTGGAGCGTGTGAACGCCAGTAGGCAACGCAGAGGTGCTAACGGCAAAAGCTTCGCTAACCATAGTTCCGGGTGTAATTGAAACCGGGATGCCGTTTCCAAAACCGGGGTCCGCATTAAAGAAATATTCCATTTCCGTAATGTTATTCACGGCATCACCGCTAACAACAATAAATGGCATGGCATGGGTAAGGCTCCACGTTCCATTGGTTTCCTTTGCCCGGATATAAAGTGTATGTAAACCTGCAGGTGTCGATGAAGTGTTGACAATGAAATTGGTATTGACAATTGAATCGGCAGAAATCGGAACATTGGTTCCCGCTCCGAAACCCGGGTCGGTGTCAATAAAATATTCCAGTTTTGATATCAGCGGAGTTATTGCTGAAATTGAGTAAAAAGAAATTGTATGTGTAAGACTCCATGCGGAGTCGTCCTTCACCCGGACTTTCAAGAAATGAAGGCCCCCTCCGGCGGAACTGACGTCAACATTAAAAGTCTCATTGACCATTGAGCCTGGTGTAAAAGAAAGCTGATTCGCTTGTCCAAAACCCGGATCAACGTCATCAATAAAATATTCAATTTGTGTGATCTGTGGAGCCTGCGCATAGAGTCGCGCAGACGCCCACAAGCATAAGACCAGAATTCTAGTGAGGTTCTTCATCGTCAGATCAGTTTAATGATAATTGAATATCATGCTGCAGTAAGCAACACCAGATTGATATCTGGTTTACTGATGCGACTTTGCCTTGATCGTAACGTTCAAACCTCCGCTTTGTGTAGCTGTTGATGGTGCCGTAAGGTCGTAAATAGCGGGAATTGGCGGAAGTCCTGATAGTACATACGGGTCGGTCCCGCCATACATGCCGCAATCTTCACCCGATGCGCCCGCGGCAATCGCCGGAGATCCGGCCTTAAGCTTCCAACGGCTGTCCGTTGAATAAGGTGCGACTGTAGCCACCGCTGGATCTAGCTCGAAAACGGTAGCCAGATCAACTCCTGTCTGGTTATAGTTTGCCGTATCATAAACCGTAACATTCGAAATATTATTCCTGAAGTCATTTGAAACACCAACGTTGGACGTCGGGCTGGCCCCGGTAATGCGGATGATATTGTTCTTAATGAGACAACCTGTTACAGGGTCAGAGGGGTAAAACGCATACGAACCCGTCGTATTGATCACGTTATTGCTGATCTGCATGTATGAGCCCGTAAGCCCGTCGATGTACCCGCCGATGTAGTTGTTAAAGAGGAATACATTGTTATTGGTATAGCTATAGCTTTGAAAAACCGGACTGTCAGTCATGTAGTTTTGCTGAATTGTAATATTGCTATTGATCGCACTCGTGTAATTCAAATAAACATAACCTTCCATCAGATTTCTTTTAACCACAATGTTGTTGATGCCGCCGTCGATTAGGATGTTGCCACCCCCGAAATCGAAATGCAGCCCCATGATAAATGTGCCACTGGCGCTGCCAGAAAGTCGTATTGAACCGACCATCCTTGCCGCCGATTTATTAACCTGCGTGTCGGTGTTCTCTCCAAGGAAATAACCCGGCCCGATGATAACTACCTGCTTGGTGACGGTTGCCCCAGCATAACCGGATGCCGCCCCGACTAAATGGATCGTGTCCCCTGCTACAGCCGAATCGAGAGCAGCCTGCAATGTTGTAAAAGGAGCCCCGTTGGCCGTATTGGCGTCCACGCGTTTGATATTCTGCCCGAATGCTAAAACGGAAACTTGAAGTATCAGCGCTGTCAAAAGGATTCGTGTTTTCATATGAGGTTCTGTTTGAAGAATGACATTAATAACTTTCAGGTATAGATAGTAATCGAAAAAAAACAAATCCTTGTAATTTTTTTCAGCTTTAATGAGTTTGCACACGCAAATTCTTCAGCTCGAAAAATCAAAACGCTTTAATAACCCCTATTGGGCCTGACCAAGCTGAAACCTGTTCGAGGGGAATGAAACGAAATCCGCACGATCCGCCCGAAAACCACATGATTCCGTTATTAAATGTAATATATATTATAAACATGTCCTAAGTTTTAGGAAAAGTTGTTCGAACCGTTAAAAAAATCTTATCCCAATTTGCGATTTATTCCATATTTACGATCAATTAGAGCAGTCGGATTTTGAACAGCGTCGGAATTTTCAAATATCAGACGGAACCGCTATCCGGCTGTTTCAACATTGTTAAATCTCTTAACAGTATTAATTATTTTAAAGGGATCCGGCGACATCAGAACAAGACGTTGTACTCCGGCTTCAGCCTTTCGGGTAAATTCTCCTCTCCCAGCATGTCTTTCAGGTCAATTTCAATATTCCTCACAATGCTGTAGACGGGCACATCGTTGATCAGCCCCTCGAAAGGATTTTCGCTGTAATCTCCGGTGTATTCCATCAGCGAAAAAACCCACGAGACGATCAGGTTGAAGGGTATCAAAAGCCAGATCATGCCATCGCCGAGCTTCTCAAATTCCGTGAGCATGCCAAATGGCAACAAGAAGGTAAAAATGATTATGAAAATCGCACTCGAAGTCGAGTACTGCCTCGGCAAAGGAGAATTTTTGATCCGTTCCGCCCCACCTTGTTCGCCGTAAAGCTCCGTGATCATTCGTTGCAATTCCATATGGCGGAAATCATCGATCAGACCATGCCTTTTTAATGACAACAGATGCTGCGCCTGCCGGTCGAGCAGTTGTACCGCCGGATTTTTTTTATGCTTCAACCATGCAAGTTCCTGTTCATCCAGGTAGGGAGCGGCATCAGCCTCAAATGTTGAAAAGTTGATCCTTTTTTCAAAAAAACGCCGTTGCCGTAACGTCGCGGTGTGCTGATGCTCCCATGATGTACGCTGCCGCAGTGAATGTTTCAACGCATGAACCCATGCGAGATGTCTGTAAATAAGCGTGCGCACCTCCTGCGTAATCTGCGCTTCACTGAAGTTTTCAAAAACAGAATCCCGGCTCACATATGCACGTGCCGCAGCGGCGAAAGAACGACTTAAATTGACTATGCCACCCCATATCTTTCGCGCTTCCCAACCGCGGTCGTACGATTGATTATTCTTGAATCCAACGTAAAATGCCACCGCCGTGCCGATCAGAGAAACGGGAAGCCAGGGTATTGAAACCCACGTCCACTGGCCATACTGATAGGTTACAGTCGCAAGTATGCCTGTAAATAACGACCACAAGATCATCCGCCAGGAGATGAAGTACAGAAGTCCGAAATTAAAGTAACGCTTGGTATACATTTGGAAACGATTGATTAAAGTGAACCCAAACATAACCAAATACACCATGAGTTTTTTGGACGGGACAGATGCTTTGAATCATTGTTTTCGCAAACAGATCCAGATCCGATGATCCTTAAAATACTTGGAACCCGAGGGGAAACAAAAATCAGCTGTCTTGGATACGCCAGACATTCCGGGATCCTCATTGACGACGCAATCCTTTGTGACATAGGCGACGAAAGATATCTTAAAGCGAACCCAGAAATTATTCTGATTACACACTTCCATCCCGACCACGCCTTTTTTATTTCCCGAAAGAAGCAAATTCACGGACCCCCGATTTATGCACCGGAAAAACCTGAATTTTTCCCAGGTGTCAATGTTGTCTTAGCACCCTTTAAACAAGACGTCTACCGCATTACTCCTGTCCCCGTGGTGCATAGCATTAAAGTAAAAGCGCAGGGATATATCATCGAAAAAAATCAAAAACGAATTTTCTACACCGGCGACATGGTGGAAATTCACCAGGCCTACAGGGATTTGCCAAAAATGGACATGGTGATCACTGAGGCAAGCTTCTTGCGAAAAGGAGGTCTTGTCCGTAAAACCGCGGCGGGTGATAAATACGGACATGCCGGTGTTAAAGACCTCGTGAGTTTTTTCAAATCGTTCACGACCCGTATCGTGTTCACACACTTCGGAACGTGGTTCCTGAAGGATCCACCGAACGGAATAAAAAAGATAAAAGCGCTCGAGACCGCAGACCTCACGATTGATGTCGCCAGTGATGGGAAAATATTCAGGATCTGACCACGACCGGTGACGCAAATCCCGGCGAAAATATCGAAATTGATTGTAATACAATCCTTTTTGTTATATTGAAATGGAGCCCACTAGCCGTGAATAACAGATCCGTTTTTTTTGCCTTTTTGGTTGGCATTTTTATTCTCCTGCTATCCCCGGCCAAGGGACAAGTCTTTCACGTTTCGTCACACGCCAAAAAAACGAAAACCACGCCGTACGCACTCCATGAAGTATATGAGGATGCCACCGGATATGTCTGGCTTGCGACAGATAAGGGCCTGATCCGGTATGATGGGAGGATCACAGAAACCAAGGTGGCGGGAGTCTTTTACAATTTCATTCAAACGTCGGAAGGTTATCTTGCGGTGGGCCGCAACCAGCTCATCTTTCTGGTGGACGAAAGGCCGCCTGATTCCGCGCAGTTTGTTTTGTCGCCGGCGGAATGGTCGATGCTTGGCAGGATCCGCAGCGCGGTCGTTCCAACACCCGGAACATTGCTGCTCGGTACTGATAACGGAATTTACTTATGGAAAAATAAAAAAACCGCAAAGGTGGATATCCGCGGTTTCTCCGGTTTGCATACCAGTTCAATGTTATTTCAACGGGGAAAAGACATTCAGTATCTGACTGCAAAAGGGGGAATTTACCGTTGGGATCCTGAACAAAGTGAATTTTCCAAAAGTATAAATCTGAATCAGGACCTTTCCGGCCTGAAAAAAATCGTTCACAACGATTCGCTTACTGTCGTGCTCCAGGGCAACAACATTTTTTTGCTCGATCAACAAGTCACCAGCCTTCATGCAACCGGCCTTCCACCGGACGCAGCCATATCCGACCTGGAATTATACGATGGGGATCTTTTGATATCAACCACCGACCAGGGAATGTGGCTGGGGAAAAATGCCGGTACAAAATTCGTTTTTAAGAAAGTAATGAACGGCAACGAGCCCCATCGAACCATGCAGCTTCCGTTTGAACGTGTTAGCTCAGCGTACGCAGCGGAAAACAGGAATATCTGGACGATTGCAAACGGACAATTGTGGTTATTGAAACCAAGGGCATTCAAAAGAGTCACCGTCGATATTCCGATGGTGACATTTGAACAACCCGTGGAGGCGGGCCCTGGCAAATTGTACCTGGATGCGGAAAGTGCATTGTACGAGGTTAACGAAACCGCCGAAAATGAATTCGCTGGAAAGATCCTGGACATTGGCCTCCGGCAAACGCACAGCGCCATCGCATTTCACGCAGGAAAATTATGGATCTCAACCGTCGACGCGAAAATCTATTCGTCTGAAGATGGGCAGCTGAACTTTGTTACGGATCTTGGTAGCCGCGGCGGGACGATTTTTAATTTATACACCGACAGAGGAGGCAATCTTTGGGTCCAGCAAGCCCCGAGTCACACGCCCCTCGCAGGTACGCTGAAGATCACACCGGATATGAAACCGATTCCATATGGCGAAAATTCGGGATTTAAGAGCAGGATGCTGGCAGCAAAGGAGTCTCCCGACGGAAATCTATACTTCTCAGGAATTGGTGATGAGTCCTATCTGTACATGCTTCATCCGGACGGGGAAAGTTTTATCAACCTTAGCGCGAAAATGGATTTTGACTATGGCGAGAATTTTGAAGTTCATGATCTCGCCATCGGCAAGGACACAACCATCTGGCTGGCTTCTACGGCTGGGCTACTGCGTTATAAAAATCAGCGTGTTGAAAAGTTATATTTTGATGAATTGGACGACTGCGAAGCGGTGGGGGTAGTCATCGCGGAGGATGGAGCCGTATGGTTTGGAACAAGCAGCCGCGGCGTTGTGCGTTATCACGAAGGCCAGTATGCGGTATTTGACGAGAAAGCAGGTTTCGCCACCAATTTTATGAGTTACCGTTCGATGAAGCGGGGCCGAGGTGGCAGCATTTGGGCTGGGACGCGAGAGGGAATGTTTTTTACAGTTCCCTCGTTCAGGCCGCACGACCGGACCAGAAAGCCGATCATTCAATCCGTAAACGACGCGGATGGGAAACCTTTTTCGTCCAACAGCTTCGGTTACACCAGCATCATATCTTTTGATATTCTTTCGCTGTCGTATCCATCGGAAACAGTTCTTTTCGCGTATCGCCTCTCAGGAAACAGGAACAACGGATGGATCACCTTGCCCAAAAATGAAAATCTGGTTTTGAGCAACCTTCAACAGGGAAATTATACGATCGAGATTCGGGCACGACAGGCCGGAGGATATCAGTGGAGCGAGCCTGTGGTACACCATTTTTCAATCAACCCCGTCTGGTACCTTCAACCCAGGACATTCTTCTTATACATTCTGGCAGCAGGCATGCTGACGATTGCCGGCGTGCGGATCTATAACAGGCGCCTGATCCGGGAAAAAGAGATCCTTGAAAAGAAAGTGACTGAAAGGACAAAAGAGATCGCGGCGAAAAATGAGGAAATAACAGTTCAAAATGAAGAGATCGTATCCCAAATGGACGAGATCTCGATGCAGGTGGAGCAGCTAAAAAAAATGAATGACCTGCTGGCCGAAGAGCGTGATCAGTCTCTGAAACAAAAAGAAATTATCGAGCAGCAGAACGACTTGTTGGCCGAAGCCAAAAACGACCTTGAACATAAGGTGAAAGAAAGAACACAGGAGCTTTCGATGGCCAACCATGAGCTCGCCGATCACAACATACAGCTTCAGCAATTTGCATTCATGACCGCCCACAATCTGCGGTCACCGGTTGCCAGTTTGTTGGGCCTGACCGGGATCTTCAACATCGAAAACCTGTCTGATCCCTTCAACATCGAAGTTATCCGTAAAATCGAAAAATGCGCCGGAAACCTTGACGAGATCATCCGCGATATTTCCGAGATCCTGCAGGTAAAAAAGAGCTTCAAGGAGACATTTGAACCAGTTTGCGTTCAAACCGTTTTAAGCAAGGTTCTCGATTCGTTTAAGGCCGATATCAACAACAAGAATATCACTTTCTACAACCACGCTGACAGGGAAATAACGATCCATGGCATCGAACCTTATATCTATTCGGTATTCTACAATGTGATGAGCAACAGCATTAAATACGCTGACGTAAGAAAAAAGCCTTCGATCAAACTTGATTCAAAGATTTCAAGAAATACGGTCACGCTGGTATTTTCGGATAATGGAATCGGCTTCGATGCCGATAAGCAGCGCGAAAAAATATTCAAACCGTTTTCGCGTCTCAATTCCATTGCAGAAGGCAAGGGACTGGGGTTATACCTGATGAAAATCGAAATGGACGCCATGCACGCCGGCATCGACATACAAAGCAAACCCAATGAAGGCACAACGGTCACCCTGATGTTTCCCGGAAAAGAGCAAAAAAAAGAAAGCGAAAATGTTAACGCTTAAAGCAAGTACGGCCTGTGTCGTCCGACAGAACAGCTGCGAAAGCAAGCGCATGTGCCGACTGGACGCCGGAATCTTCTTCGCAAAGTCCGTTCTTTCGCTAAGCTTTTCGGGTTCAGCTTTGAAGATCCGGACCCATTATATTATCTTTATGATCATCCCCAGTAGTTTCGCTTTCGAGGTGTAAACGAAAATTCAAAATGCGTAAACAAAAATTACTGTTGTAACTGTTTCTTGTTGGCATTATCTGGCGGGGTAATTGCATTCCTGGTCTTCAAAACAATTTAAGATTTTAACCTAATCCATGAAATGAAACCGATCATTAAGTATCTATTGTTCATGCTGATATCAGCACCATTATTGACGAACGCGCAGCAGAAGATCAATTCCGCATGGTCCGCGAAATTCAAAAGTCCTGTAAACTGGCAACGCGTGCATTCCCTTGGGTACCTTATCGTCAGCAACAACGACGCACTTTATGGAGTTAGTCCGAGTGATGGAAAGATTCTCTGGGAGAATAAAAGCTTTCCGGCATTGAGTCCCGACAATTTTGAAGAAGTAAAAGGGACTGAGTTTGCCACAATCGCTTTCAAAACGAATGCGAGTTCCACCATTCCAATGCAGGCAATCATCGAAGTGGTTGGCGGCAAAGTGCTTTTTGATTCACAAAAGGAATCCATCGGTATATTGAGCAGGCACGTTCTGCCTGCTGCGGGAAAATTGCTCGTGATCGGAATGCGCCCGAAAAACCTGGTCGCATCGCTGTTCATGTATGACATCGCATCGGGAAAGCAGGTTTGGGCAAATGATGACCTGTTCAAGGCCGAAAAGGCCGCCGGAAACAGCCTGCTCAATAAATTACAGGCAATGGGCGAAGAGATGAGCAGTTTACAGGCGTTAACAAGCGAGCCGTACGAGCTTGACAAGAATACAATGCTCCTGACCCACCCTAACTATATTATGCGGATCAGTTCACTGAACGGAGAAGTGGTCTGGAAAAACAAGATCGAGCAATCGAAAAAAGCCCAGGTGTATTTTTCGCCTTATAAAACCGGGATCGTTTTTGTCGGAACGGATATTGAATCATCTACCGGCTCAGGCTTTACGACCAGCGCTGGAAACACACAATCCGGCCCACAGAAATTTTACTACAATCTTTATTATGCATACGATGTCAATACAGGCGCGCCGATCTGGAAAAAACCGGCAAAAGAAAACGACCTTTTGAATCAGGTGATCCCGCACGAAAAAGGATTGATCATTTGCCCGCGTTCTTCCCAGAAGCCGACGATCAATCTTGTTGACTACACAACCGGGGAAACTGTGTGGGGAAAAAAAGGCAAAGGAATTAAGGCCGAGGGAAGTGTCGTCAGCTACATTCCAACGGAAAAAGGAATATTGATCACCACGGCGTTCGACAACGCCTGGAATACCAAAGCCGAGGAATATTACCTGAATGTCCTGGATCCCGTAGCGGGAGCGTTGAAATATGAAAAGTCTGTCAGGTTGAAGGGCGACCTGGTGCGCACAGAAATAGTTCCGAAGGGTCTGCTGTTCGTTACCACAAAAGAAGTCAACATACTCGATACAAACACAGGAAGCCTCGTCTGGCCATCTTCGATCGAAGCCGGAAATCCGTTCAACAGTGACAATGCCCGCCCTTTCCCTACCGGGGATAATCAGTCAGGGAAACTGTTTGTGTATTCCCCGAAAGAAAAAGCGGTCTTTGAGGTAGACAAGCAGCAAGGAACTAACCGGAAGATCACGACTGCGAAAATCGAATTCGAGGGAAAGGAAATGCCGCGGTCTGTCGATGTCATTTCCGATGGTATCATCATGACCTCCGAGCAAAATATCATGAAGGTCGGATTTGATGGTTTGTTGAAGTACTACAAATACTATCCAGCTCCGCGAGAGCCTGCCCTGATGCGTGCGCTGCTTGCGGCTGAGGCAATCCGTGCCGCTTACATCGGTGCAGCTGCCGGGGTGTACTCCGCTGCCTTCGCCCAGGGGGCCGAGCAAACAAAAGATCCTGCCGGAAAGGCGGTTGGCCAGGAACTATCCAAAGGTTTCGCCGGTCTCAGCAACGCCGGCTTTGCTTATTCCGCGAGCGCGATGAAGCAGTTCAGCGCACGGTACAAAGCTTCTATGGCCGCCCCCAATTTCATGATGATGATGACAAAACAGGAAAAGAAGGGAAACCAATTGATCCAGGTTAGCAAAAAAAATGGGGATGTAATGAATGCCATCGATATTAAAAACGACAAGGAACCGGAGTATGAGGTAGATCAGATTTTCAACCACGTATATTACAGGCCGAACGCAAGCGAGATTGTTTGTTATAAATTAAATTAACCTGACTGAGGCGAACGGGTTGCCCGATGCTGTTAAAGTGTCGGGCAATTTTTTTTGAATATCAGGAGAAAACGTTTTCACCAATTGGTTTGGCGGCCTGGCCAAAAGTTGCATACCGGCAAAATTCGGAGTTTTTCAGCCATAAAAAAGTTAAGGCCTAAGGGAAACCCTGATAGATCGGGGGAAACCCTATTTGGTTAAAATCAGATTAACAGGCAGGGAGAGATAAACCCAATTGGGCAACTTTACTATGAAATCACCGGCTATGAGGAGCACGAAGTATCAATCCTGGGAAGAAGAATTCGAAGCACCCGAACTGAATGAAGATTCGCGCGCCATTTTTCCCATGGTGTTGGCAGCGGTGATTGGAATATTGATATTTACATTTCTAATTGTTCGAACAATCCTCCAGCAATATTTCAAATCCCGGCCCCGGGTTCAGCAGAACAAGTTCTTCCTGCCGAAAGTTGAATTCACAGGGAGAGAAGTCGATGAAATTTTGACCGGAGATTAATCCATAAATTCTCCCCTGAATCCGGGCACGGCCCTTCAAATTCTATCTGAACACCGTACACGATTTTGCGGCGATAATTTTACGTCGCAATGGCGCATTAAGATGCGGTTTCGAAGCCGCGCACGCAGCGCTTTCTCTTTGAAACCGTCATCCCGCGCTCGCCGAACATCCTATGAAAAGCAAACCGATCCTGGGCGGGACCCCCTCGATTGCGATCGTTATTAAAAGTTCCAACCGCTCCGGGCCGATCTGCTTCGAAGAAGGGTTTGGCGATCTTCGCAGGAGAGGCACCCGGGCCGTCGGCATGCTCGGTAAATGGAGAAGCTTTAAGAAGCAGTATGCCTCAAGTAGAGGATATAATATATCATTGCAACTTTGCGAAACCGTGTCGCAAGCCGTACAAAATAGTTGAAGCCGGAAGGGCGATACTAAACCAGTATCGGGCACAGCCCTGTCCGGAATTTTGAAAAAGCCCTGAAGGGTGGAATAAAAGATTCTTCCCTCCCTACACAATATCCTGATTCACCCTTTCGGCCTTCTGATACGATTCCTTTTTATCCTGATTGACCCGGATCCGGTTTTCTACCTGCGTTACACCAGCAACATCCTCAGCCAGATCCTCGGCAAGACGTTTTCCAAAACGGTCGTCGACCCATCCCGAGAGTATAACCACCGAGTCTTTTACTTCCACGTCAATGTTGGATGCATCCAGGTAAGGATGATCACAGTAAATGTCTGATACAATCTCTCTGATCCGCTCGTCGGAGCGCTTGTAGTTTTTAGGACCCTTGCCGCGATTCGTATTCCCGGGTGTTCGATAGTAATCGGCCCCTTGCGGCATAAAGTAACTCTCCGATTCCCATCCTCTTCTGCCTGCGTTTTGCATATATGCCTGAGTCCGGTACTGATCATCTATATGCCGGTTTCTCCTATCCTCGTGGGGACTCCGCTCACGTTCGAGATCGCGCATGAGGTCGCCTTGCCGCCTGGATGTCATGTAGGCGGCTTCAATCCGATCATTGTAGTTTTTCATAATTCGCGAATTTTGACCTGGAGTGATTTAAAAATTGTGCCCGTCAATGCTGGCACTCACCGGCGCGGCAAAAGCCACATCAATACATCGGCTTCCCCATTTCCCGGTACAAAGAAGACCCTTTGCGAACGACCAAAAGTCTGTACCTGTGGTTCAGTCGTTTTGATTCATTTTCCAAAAGGGCGAAGGGCAGGCTGACAGCAACGATTGCGGCAGAAGCAACGGCGATGTTTGAATCAATACCCTTGTTAGAATCATTCACCTGGTCCGCAAAGAATAACAGCACACCAAACCCCATTATTTTGAAAGCAGCTGACTTCGACCGGTTCTCGAAATATACTTTGTCAATGGCTGCGAATGGAATGATTTTATTTCCGGCGTCTACCGCGGTGTCGGAAAGATTGTTAACATAACCGCGTTGAATTTCTTTTGAACCTTTCAGCTTATATATCAATTCGTCGCCTGGGTTAAGTCGCAAAAAAACTTTGTTGCGCTTTAATAAAAGTAGCTGAACCTGCGCATTTATCAGCGGGCTTGTCGCAAGGCTCAGCCCAAGTCCAGCAAAACAAATAAAAATAAGACGGGATTTCATGCGATCTTTGAAGGCTTAACTTTACACTTTCACAACGCATTTACAATTTCAAAATTTTCCCGGCTGCAAAGTATTTCCCGATAAATATAGAGGGGACTTGTCGGTTCCCTTTAATGGCATCGCATTATTGGAAATAAAAAGAGGCTGTCTCAAAAGGGCAGCCTCTTTGCATTTAAGACAAAAAAAGAAGAGAACCGTGGCTCTCTTCTTAATGCAAGGCGTTATCTTGCTTTGTGTCAACTAAAACAAAGGTAGTTTTTAAGAACTACACTCCCAACCAAGTGATGATGCTTCCACCGAGTCTGGAAGATCTTATCGATAAGAACCATCCGGTTCGCATTGTAAATCAGGTAATTGACAGGATAGACATTGATCCTTTATTAAAGAAGTTCAAAGGAGGCGGCACTTCCAGCTACCATCCAAGGATGCTTCTGAAAGTATTGGTGTATGGATATCTAAACAATACCTATTCATCGCGCAGGATGGGATCAGCTCTTAAGGAGAACATTCATTTCATGTGGTTATCAGGGATGAATAAGCCAGATCATAACACAATTAATCGTTTTCGCAGTGAGCGTTTAAAAGATGTCTTGAAAACTGTATTTGGTAAAGTCGTAGAACTTTTGGTAGAAGCCGGGCATTTGGATTTAAAAGAGATTTACACCGATGGTACTAAACTGGAAGCCCAGGCCAATCGCTACACCTTTGTATGGGGCAATGCCATTAAGAAGAGCAAGGCCAGGATTGAGGAACAGCTCAAGGAATTATGGGCTTATGCTGAACGAGTTGCCGCTGAGGAATTAAAAGATGCAGCACCTGAAAGCTTCGCTGCAGTAAGTGCCCAGCAGGTAAGTAACACCATCGAAAAAATAGATCAAGCCCTGGAGGGTAAGAAGATATCCAAGGAGAAACGCCAAAAGCTTAACTATGCCAAAAAGCACTGGCCGGCCAATATGGACAAGTATGCTGAACAAGAAAATATCTTAGGCAAGCGCAACAGCTACTCGAAAACTGATACCGATGCCACCTTTATGCGGATGAAAGAAGACCACATGAAGAATGGTCAGTTAAAACCCGCTTATAATGTTCAGCTTTCCAGTCACAATCAATTTGTAGTTAACTACACCTTACACCAAAACCCAACCGATACAACAACGCTTGCTAAACATCTGGAATCATTTAGCGCTTTGTATCAGCATTACCCTGAGGTTTTAGTAGCGGACGCGGGTTATGGCTCAGAAGAGAACTATCTGCTTTTAGCCAGGCATAAAATAGATGGCTATGTAAAACACAATCAGTTTGACAGGGAGCAACGATCTAAAATGGTAGACTGGTTTAAGAGTGATAAGCTTGAGTATGACAAAAAAAGAGATATAGTATACTGCCCAATAGGCGAACCCATGAAACGTATCGGTACGTCTACACGCATTACAACGAATGGATTTAAACAAACATTAGTCAAATACCAGGCTAAAAAATGCAAGGGGTGTCCGGTAAGAGATGCCTGTCATGAGCAGAAAGGCAATCGAATAGTAGATATCAATCATCGTTTGAGAAAGCTCAAACAGCAAGCCAATGCTAAATTAAGGAGCGGAAAAGGAATAGCTTATCGTAAAAAGCGACCTGCCGATATAGAGCCCGTCTTTGCAAACCTTAAGCACAATAAGAACTTCAAACGATTCATGCTTAAGGGCTTAGATAAAGTCGCCATTGAGACTGGATTACTAGCAATAGCCCACAATCTGGGGAAAATCGAGGCATAAATCTCACCGCCATTTTTTTATCCACGATTTATCCCCAATCGAGGTCGCCCGAAAAACGAAAAAAGCCGTCTCAGACTTTTGAGACGGCTTCTTTTTTATCAATAGGAATCACCGGTTTACTCTTTGATCATATACTTTTTGATCCAGGACCGGTTTTCGGTTCGCACACGCAGGATATACAATCCCTTCGGCAAATCCGGCAATGTTACCGTAATGACTTTATCCGTCAGATTCTGATATTGCCCCTTCAACGCTTCAACTCCATTGACATCCTGAAGATTTATTTTTACATCAGCAGGTGTTTTTTCGAAGACAAGCGTAATATTTTGACCCGTTGTCTTGCCTGGGTTGGGATACAGATCGAGTCCTTCTGAGTCCGTTACCTCAAACTCATTTTCAGCATCCGGCGAAGAATTGTCCGTGCGGGATCTCGCGGAAGAGCATGTCCCCTTCAGGATCCAGGCATCCTGCCAGTGCGCTCCTGTTCCCGGCGCGTATGCCCACGCAGCGCCGTTGCACCAGCCCGAATAGGGATAGGGTTTACATTCATAAGAATTGCCAACATTCTTCACCCGGCTTCCGGCCACATAACCACCATTCTCTACGTACTGCGGATCTGTACATCCGCCCGTGGTCACTGTGATGTTCACGGCCGAAGAAGTTCCTGTCAGACCGGTGTTGTCTGTTGCTTTTGCCGTCAGGCTGTAACTGCCTGCCGCGACGTTGCTCCAGCTCAACGAATAGGGTGATGAGGTGTCTTCACCCAGTTTTGTGGTACCCTGGAAGAATTCAACTTTGGCTACACTTCCCCCCGCATCGGATGCGCTGGCGTTGATCGTGATGGTTGCCGGAGCCGTGAAGCTTGCATTATTGGCCGGTGAGGTGATGCTGGCTGTCGGAGCCGTGTTGCCTGTCACCGTGACGTTAACTGCCGCGGATGTCCCTGTCAGACCCGTATTGTCTGTTGCTTTTGCCGTCAGGCTGTAACTACCCGCCGCAACATTGCTCCAGCTAAAAGAATACGGTGACGAAATATCTTCACCCAGTTTTGTGGTGCCCTGGAAGAATTCAACTTTTGAAACACTTCCTCCTGTATCGGATGCGCTGGCGTTGATCGTGATCGTCGCCGGAGCCGTGAAGCTTGCATTGTTGGCCGGCGATGTGATGCTCGCTGTCGGAGCGGTGTTGCCACTTACTGTGACGTTGATAACTGCAGAGGTACCTGTACCCCCGCCGTTATCGGTCGCCTTTGCAGTCAGTGCATAACTGCCGGCTGCCACATTGGTCCAGCTGAAGCTGTATGGCGTGCTGGTATCGGTGCCCAGCAGTGCTGTTCCATTGTAAAACTCAACTTTCGAAATCGTGCCATCCGTATCGGAGGCCGTTGCGTTGATGGTGATGCTTGCAGGGGCTGCGAAGGCCGCGTTGTTTGACGGAGAGGTGATCGACGCCGTAGGGTTGACATTACCACCGGTACAATCTCCCAGCAAAGTCCATGCATCTGTCCATGCCCATCCAACGCCTGGCTCATACGCGCCGCCCTGGGAGCACCATCCTCCCACCGCACAACGGAATTTCTTGCTCACGTTCTGCACTTCCGCTCCCGTCGCATACGCAGCTCCGTTCACATATTGGGGAACGCCACTACACGAGCCACCGGATGGACTTACGGTAATCGAAACAGCGGCAGACGTACCGATCGCGCCGACATTATCGACCGCGCGAGTGGTCAAAGAATACGTGGCCGCAGCAACATTGGACCATGTGAATGAATACGGAGATGAAGTATCTTCGCCAAGTTTGGTTGAACCGTGGTAGAATTCGACTCTGGCAATCGTCCCATCGCTGTCACTTGCATTTGCTGTGATGTTGATGGTAGCCGGTGCTGTGAACGTTGCGTTATTCGCCGGAGCAGTGACACTTGTCACAGGATTTGCATTTCCAACCGTGATATTCACGGCAGAGGAAGTGCCGGAGGCCCCTAGGTTATCGATTGCCCTGGCTGTCAGGGAATAGGAACCTGCCGGTACACTTGCCCAGTTTAAGGAATATGGTGAGGAAAGGTCTTCACCCAGTTTTGTCGCGCCCTGGTAGAACTCGACTTTTGACACTGTTCCGTCACTATCGGATGCCGTAGCATTGATGGTGACGGTTGAACCGGTTGAGAAACCGGAGTTATTTGCGGGTGACGTGATGCTCGCGACTGGCGATGCATTGCCGACTGTAATGTTTACAACGGAGGAAGTAGCTGTTGCGCCTTGATTGTCCGTGGCTTTCGCTGTCAGTGCGTATGAGCCTGCCGGAACGCTGCTCCATAGAAATGAGTAGGGCGACGAAGTATCTTCGGCAAGTTTGGTCGTCCCGCGGAAAAATTCGACTCTGGTTACAGATCCATCGTCAGAAGCGTTTGCATTGATCGTGATGTTTGCGCCAGGAGCGAATGTTGCATTGTTGACGGGCGACGTAATACTGACGGTCGGCGCCGGATTAATCACAGTGCCTGCTGCTTCGTTGATCGCTTTCATGATGCTGTTGGCGTTGCTCAATGGCGCATCACCCGTTAATTCCCAGATAATCACGCCCTGATGGCCAAACCTCTTTGTGTGTTTTATCTTTTCGGCTGCGCCCTTCGGGGTTTCGTAGTATAGCTTTTTGTTATCCAGGCCGATGTATCCACCGAGTTGCCGGGTATCCAGCGGGTCAAAGGAAGTCGCGGCGTTTGGATAAGCTGCCAGGATCTCCTTCCACTTCAGCGCTACGAAACCGTTTCCGTTGTTGGGTTTGCGGGCTGCGAGGTCATATCCGTACAACGGAACGCCTATCGCAAGTTTGGCTTTCGGTACATTGAATCCGCCGTCGTGATTCCAGGCCGCGGGCGCAAATCCCATCCAGTACTCCAGCGCGTCTTCAGCGGAGTAGATCGGGTTGTCGGCGGACTGTCCCTGGTAAGTGCCGAGCGGAACTTTATACAAGGATGCATGAGGCCCCACCGGCGAGGTATTCCACGATCCTGTAAAATCGTAAGTCATCAATCCGAGCCAGTCGAGGTGTTGCGCGATGGCGTCGTCATAGTTATTGCCATAATACGATGTAGCAAACACCGCGGCCGAAATGACCTTTGTCGGCATTTTTGCCCGGAGCTTTTGAGCAAGTCTCGTCAGACCAATGCCTGCTGGGTGAGGTCCTTGATCCGGTCCGCCCCACTTGTCTCCGCGTACCCTTCCACCCTGCTCGGTTGTCCCCGAAATGGTTGCATCGGGCCACCAGCATTCCAGGTCGAGATCCACGCCATCGATTCCCTTTGTGTTAACATAGTTGGTGATAAAATTTGCGATCTCCTCGAGCTTGGCGTCATTGTCATAATATCTTGTCATTAACCAAAGGAATGCAAAATCAGTAGCACCTCCGATGGCAACCTGCACCTTTACATTTTTAGCCTTTGCGCGGCTTAGAACATTCAGGTCAAACAGAATCGAGTCCACTTTTTTGTTGTGAAATTCGCCCCAGGCGATGGAAGCAAAAGTCGCGCTGTTGAAATCGTTGTTGTTTTGCTTGAAGAGGTTGAAAGCGATATGGATATGAGTGGCAGCGGATGGGTCGAATGCTGTGTAATCAAAGTCGGGTACCCAGTATGGCAGATACGCGATCACCCGCTGGGGTCCGGTGTAATCCGGTCCGATCCCTCCGTCTCCGCATTTGCTCACCAGCGCCCAGTCGCCAGTCGTTCCAGGCTCTGTGGCCGTAAACCACTTTGCCTGGTAGTTTCCATTTTTGTGAGATACCTGTGTTCCTCCGGGATACCCCGAGGCGTTTGACGTCCATGGTGTCCAGCAGGCTGGAAACGAGTATTGCGAGCTTGCGCTGAGCGGTATCAGCAAAGCGCATAAAATGATCAGAATTCGAAATTGCATACTGGTTGTTGATTTAATCGGGTGTTTGTATTTGCAAAGGAGGGACGACCGCAGTCATCCCTCCCTTCTTTTATTTGATAAGATATTTTTTAACCCAGGATCTTTTTTCTCCGTGGATCCGGATCATGTACAGGCCGCCCGGCAGATCTGGCACGCGTACCGATAATGATTTCGACTTCACCTGCTGGAATGAAGTTTTCAAAACCTCTGTGCCGCTGATATCTTTCATCGTCACCACCACCGCACCCGGATCGGTTTCAAAGCTGAAAGTTATATCCTGTTGCATTCCCACTTTACCTGGATTCGGATACACATAAAGACCTTTGGATGCTGCGTCGAAAATTTCACTTTCCGAATTCAGCGACTGAGGACTGGTAGCCTCACGGCCAGCGCTGCAGCTTCCGACCAACACCCATGCATCCGTCCAATAAGTACCTGTGCCGGGACCATAAGCCCATGCTGCGCCGTTGCACCATCCCGAATAGGGATAAGGTTTGCACTCATATTGGTTGCCTACGTTCTTCACGCGGGATCCGGCGACATATCCGCCGTTCTCGACGTATTGTGGAATGGTCGAGCAGGTGCCGCTGGATGAGGTCACGGTAACGTTGACTGTTGCGGAAGTCGTTGTCGCATTCAGGTTGTCAGTAGCTTTCGCTGTCAGAGCGTAACTTCCCGCCGCAACATTCGTCCACGAATAACTATAAGGAGCTGAAGTATCTTCACCAAGCTTCGTGGTGCCGCGGAAGAACTCCACTTTTGTCACCGAGCCGTTGTCGGAGGCATTTGCATTGATTGTGATCGAAGCCGGGGCCGTAAAGGATGCGCCGTTAGAAGGCGAAGTTATGCTAACGGAAGGCGAAGGATTCGAACCACCTGTTGAGAAGGTGACTTTGTTGATGTTGAAACCATCAGTATCCATAACGATGCGCATCACTTTCTGGCCCGTTGTCAATGAAGATGTATTCACCGTGACGGTTTGCCAGTTCTGCCACGCACCGGTGTTGGGAACCGACACGGTCCCGGAAATGTTAACTCCGTTCATCTCCACGTGAAAATATTTTCCGGTTGAAGTTGCAGCCACCCTCAGCTGAAGGCTGTAGGTTCCTGCGGTTGTAACGTTTACGGTGTATTCGAGCCATTCACCGGCCTGAATCCATCCAACATTATAACCGGTTCCCGTATCCGTCGTCGCTTCGAGATCAACGTTGTCCGTGCGAAACACATTTCCCGAGTTGCCTGTGGTGAGATCGTTATACGCAACACCCTGGCCCCCGAGGTCATAATGTTCTGCTTCAATAGTTCCCGGAATGCTTCGAACGGTACCACCATAAGGTGATTGCGTGGGTGTTGTCCCTGTCCGCTCCTTGACAACCTGATCGATTGCCGTCACCAGTGAATTGGTCCCGATCGCATCCTGTGATAGTTCCCAAAACATGATCCCGCCGATATTCCTGTCAAACGCAAGGTTGGTTTTTGATTTTATCGTCGTGATACCATTGTAATAATCTCCGTTATAAGTATCGGATAGAGGGTTTGCCCCTTCAGCGACCAATGTCCTGAATGATTTCCAGCTGGGACGCGCGTAAAACGGAACACCGAGCACCGCCTTGCTGGCAGGAAGCCCGCGCGTATTCACCCAATAATCCAATGAAGAAACCGCATAGCTGTAAGGAGAATGATCTGCACCGCTACCACCATCATATACCATCAGGTTCAGAAAATCGACAGCTGGGAAAACACTGCTTTGGACTCCGCCCGCGTAATAGCCCTGCGCGGCCACCGCCGCTGTAAGAAATTTTCCACGTGAGTGCATCGCGGTGCCCAGTTGATTCATCAAAGTGGAAAAATTCGCAGGATCCGAACCGTCGACCGGGTATTCCCAATCGATATCGACACCATCAAGCTGATAGGTGTTGATCAGGTTGATCAGGTTATTGACGAAGTTTGTACGATAGGTTGAATTTGCGGCCATGGATTGAAAATCCGCATTGTTGAGGTCACTCCATCCTCCCACCGCAATACCAACCTTGACGCCCGCGGCATGTGCGCGCGATACGATATCCTGAAGCTTCGCAGGCTGGTCTACGGCAGTCAATCCGCCCGTTGTGGTGGGTCGAATGAATGCGTAATTGATATGGGTGAGCTTGCTGTACTGGATCTCCGCTGCGCTTCCAGACCAGGAAGGCATGTATCCAACTACCTTGAATTGTGAAAATGCCTGTTGAGAGACGATCAGGATCGCGATCGTGATCAGAAATATCGCAACAACTTTTTCTCTTTTGTTTAAAGCGTGTAATCGCATCATAGGTTTAAGTTTTATTTACCGGACAATATATTTTTTCATCCACTTTCGCTGAGCGCCCTGCACCCTGATGAGGTAAAGGCCGGAGGAAAGAGATGGCAATTCGATTGTGACATTTTTCCCGACGGCAGAAAATTGCTGGCTGAATAAATCAGCTCCTTCCATATCCTTCAGTTGTATCTGCACTTTTCCGGGATCTTTCTTGAAAGTCAAGGTGATGATATTTTTATGATCGCTCTTGCCAGGGTTCGGGTAAAATCCCAATCCATCCGAGTCGTCATTCAGATCCAACCCCTCGGTCTCCGCTGAATTGTCTGTGCTGCTGCGGCCCGATGCACATGTTCCCTTCACAACCCATGCGTCCTGCCAGTACGTTCCTGTTCCCGGCGCGTATGCCCACGCAGCGCCGTTGCACCAGCCCGAATAGGGATAGGGTTTACATTCATAAGAATTGCCAACATTCTTCACCCGGCTTCCGGCCACATAACCACCATTCTCTACGTACTGCGGATCTGTACATCCGCCCGTGGTCACTGTGATGTTCACGGCCGAAGAAGTTCCTGTCAGACCGGTGTTGTCTGTTGCTTTTGCCGTCAGGCTGTAACTGCCTGCCGCGACGTTGCTCCAGCTCAACGAATAGGGTGATGAGGTGTCTTCACCCAGTTTTGTGGTACCCTGGAAGAATTCAACTTTGGCTACACTTCCCCCCGCATCGGATGCGCTGGCGTTGATCGTGATGGTTGCCGGAGCCGTGAAGCTTGCATTATTGGCCGGTGAGGTGATGCTGGCTGTCGGAGCCGTGTTGCCTGTCACCGTGACGTTAACTGCCGCGGATGTCCCTGTCAGACCCGTATTGTCTGTTGCTTTTGCCGTCAGGCTGTAACTACCCGCCGCAACATTGCTCCAGCTAAAAGAATACGGTGACGAAATATCTTCACCCAGTTTTGTGGTGCCCTGGAAGAATTCAACTTTTGAAACACTTCCTCCTGTATCGGATGCGCTGGCGTTGATCGTGATCGTCGCCGGAGCCGTGAAGCTTGCATTGTTGGCCGGCGATGTGATGCTCGCTGTCGGAGCGGTGTTGCCACTTACTGTGACGTTGATAACTGCAGAGGT